>P_2C_Liq_3_UnCtyDRAFT_100079_pt1 | contig 26184 bp, 22 predicted proteins | sample Pon2CUnioCityCA_3_FD_9720 | JGI IMG/M metagenome (IMG submission 9720)
TTGACTTGAGCCGCGCGTTTGGGGGCCGAACCGTCGAGGAAATAGAGACCCGTCACAGCGTAGTTTGACGGCGGGTTTGCAGGCTTTTCGACGATCGACTTCACTGTGCCGTCTTTGGCAAAATCGACAACACCGTAGCGCTCGGGGTCAGCGACACGGTAGCCAAAAACGGTTCCGCCTGTTTCAATCTGATCGGCGGCGGCAAGCACTTCTGGGAGGCCATGACCAAAAAAGATGTTGTCGCCCAGAACCATTGCGCTGGGCGCGCCGTCAAGGAAGTCTTCGGCGAGGAGGTAGGCTTGCGCCAGCCCGTCAGGCGAGGGTTGTGTGATATAGGTGAGGGTAAGGCCCCATTGTGACCCGTCGCCCAGAGTGCGCTGAAATTGCTCTTGGTCTTGGGGTGTTGTGATAATCGCGATCTCGCGGATACCGCCGAACATAAGCACCGAGAGGGGATAGTAGATCATCGGTTTATCATAGATCGGCAAGAGCTGTTTGGAGATGCCTATGGTGATCGGATAGAGGCGCGTGCCTGAGCCGCCTGCGAGGATGATGCCTTTGCGTTGTGTCATATTAACTCACTTATTACTTTTACGAGCTCTTGTTTCCAAAGAGGTTGAACGATGTTGAAATCTGACTGGAGCGCGGCACAATCGAGTCTTGAGTTGAGGGGCCGTTTTGCTGGCGTAGGATAGTCAGATGTTGCAATGCCAGTCACCGTAATATCCCGATTTGATTGCGAAAATATTTCGCTGGCAAAATCAGCCCAGTTTGTGTCCGGGGCGCCAGAAAAGTGGTATGTGCCACTCTTGGATATTTCGGTCGCGATTTTTGCGCAAGCGGCGGCTATGGCTGAGGCGGGTGTCGGGCCGCCGATTTGGTCTGAGACAATGCCGAGCGCATCTCGGGTGTCTGAAAGGCGCAGCATTGTTTTGACAAAGTTGTTGCCATGGGCGGAAAAAACCCAAGATGTGCGCAGGATTGCATGAAGCGCGCCGCTTGCGCGGATGGCCTCTTCGCCAGCAAGCTTGGTGCGGCCATAAGCATTGATTGGCGCGGTTGGCGCATCAGGGCTGCGCGGGCTTTCGCCGCTGCCGTCAAACACATAATCGGTCGAGATATGAACGAGGGGGATCCCGAGCGTGGCGCAGGCGCGCGCCATGGTTGCAGGGGCCTCTGCGTTTATGGCGTGGGCGAGTGCTTCCTCTTCTTCGGCGCGGTCAACAGCGGTATAGGCGGCGGCATTGATCACAGCGCTGGGCTTGGCCTTGAGAATGGCTTCGCCGCAGGTTTCAGGATTTGAAAGGTCTGCCTCGGCACGGCTGAGATATGTGAATTCGGGGTGAAGACGGCGAAGTTCGCACGCCACTTGGCCTGTTTTGCCAAAAACAAGAATGCTCATGCGCGGCCCAACCTTTCGCCAACACCTGCGCGGGCAAGGAGCGGCTTCCACCATGTTTCATTGTCCAGATACCAGCGCACGGTTTTTTCCAACCCTTCCTCAACCGTCACGGAGGGCTGCCAGCCGAGTTCGTTACGAAGGCGTGTCGGGTCAATCGCGTAGCGCAGGTCGTGGCCGGGGCGGTCTGTGACGAATTCGATCAGGTCTGCGTAAGGCGCGGACGCGGGCTTGAGCGCATCAAGAATGGTACAGATGGTTTGGACAAGCTCAAGATTGCTGCGTTCGTTTTCGCCGCCGATATTGTAACTGCGGCCAACTGCGCCCTTCTTAAGCACCAGCAGGAGTGCATCGGCGTGGTCTTCGACATAGAGCCAGTCGCGCACGTTTTCGCCTTTGCCATAGATCGGGATAGGCTTGCCAGCAAGCGCGCTGAGGATCACCACGGGGATCAGCTTTTCAGGGAAGTGGTAGGGGCCGTAATTGTTTGAACAGTTCGTGAGAACGATCGGCAAGCCGTATGTTTCGGCCCAAGCGCGCACGAGATGATCGGAGCTGGCCTTGGAGGCCGAATAGGGCGAGCGAGGATCATAAGGCGTTTCTTCTGTAAACTGGCCCGTCCCACCGAGCGAGCCAAAGACTTCGTCTGTCGAGATGTGATGAAAGCGGAAGGTCTCGGGCTTGCCGCAGGTTTCCCAATACTGCCGCGCGGCTTGCAGCATATTGTAGGTGCCCATCACGTTTGTTTCGATAAAGGCTTGGGGGCCATCAATGCTGCGGTCGACATGGCTTTCTGCGGCGAGGTGCATGACGGCGTCAGGCTGGTGTTTCGCAAAGATTGCCTCAAGTGCCGAGAGATCACGAATGTCGGCCTGTTCAAATTTATAAAGCGGGCTGTCAGCCACGCTTGCCACGTTTTCGAGGCAAGCTGCATATGTGAGCGCATCAAGGTTAACCACCTCATGGCCGCGCGATACGGCGAGGCGAACAACTGCCGAGCCAATAAAGCCAGCGCCGCCTGTGACAAGAAGTTTCATGCTGCGCCCTCCCATGTGAACGGGCTGTCAAACTCGGCGAAGGGCGTTGCGCCAGCATCTTTGCCGCTCAGCTCTGGTGCGCTGTCAAAGCCCCAGTCTATGCCGCAGCTGTCCCACAGGATCGCGCCGTCTGACTCTGGGGCATAGTAGGCGTTGCACTTGTAGATAATTTCGGTGTCGGGTGTGCGGGTGATGAAGCCGTGGGCGAAGCCTTCGGGAATGAAGAGCTGTTTGCCATTTTCAAAGCTCAGCTCTTCACCGACCCACTGGCCGTAAGTGGGCGAGCCCTTGCGGATATCGACGGCGACATCAAAGAGAACGCCGCGCCCGCAGCGCACGAGCTTGGCTTGGGCGTTTGGTGGTGCTTGAAAGTGAAGGCCCCGCACGGTTCCGACGGCGGACGAGAGGGAGTGATTGTCTTGCACAAAATCTACGGAGAGTCCGTGTTCCTGAAGACGTGCTTTGTTCCAGCTTTCGGAAAAGAAGCCGCGGGAGTCGCCGTGGCGCGCGGGCTCAATTACGAGGATATCGGGAAGCGCGGTGGGCGTAACTTTCATAGATTAACTTTCTTTACTGATACTGTCGTAACGGGCGAGATTGCCGATAAGGGCCTGCATCTCTTCAATCGGGATCATGTTTGGCCCATCGCTGGGCGCGCTGTCGGGGTCTTCATGTGTTTCGATAAATAGCGCAGACACACCCACAGCCACAGCGGCGCGCGCCAGAACGGGGGCGAACTCACGCTGGCCGCCTGATGTTGTGCCTTGGCCGCCAGGTTGCTGGACAGAGTGGGTTGCATCAAACACAACGGGATAGCCTGTTGCCGCCATGATCGGCAGGCCGCGGAAATCAGAGACCAGAGTGTTGTAGCCAAAGCTTGTGCCGCGATCACACAGCATGATGCGCGCGTTGCCTGTGCTGGCGATTTTCTCGGCGACATTGCCCATATCCCACGGCGCGAGGAACTGGCCTTTCTTGACGTTGATTGCGGCTCCCGTCTCGCCAGCGGCGAGAAGCAGGTCTGTCTGGCGGCAAAGAAACGCGGGGATCTGGATCACATCGACCGCTTCGGCGGCGGGAGCGCATTGGCGGGCATCATGCACATCTGTGAGGATCGGACAGCCGAACTCATCGCGAATTTTGGAGAGGATCGTGAGGCCCTCTTCCATGCCAAGGCCACGCTTGGTGCTGATTGAGGAACGGTTGGCTTTGTCGTAGCTGGCCTTGAAGATGAAGCCCGTGCCTGTGGGGGCGCAGGCCTCGGCAATCTTTTCGGCCATCATGCGGGCATGGTCCAAGCTTTCGAGTTGGCAAGGGCCTGTGATGAGTGCGAAGGGTTCGTTGCCGCCGATTTTGAGGCCGTTGATGTCGATTACTTTTGTCATTGTTCTGCCAATACCTTTTCAATCCGTGCTACATCTTCAGGGTTGTTTAACTCCCAGAAGAGACGCCCACGGGCTTCAACTTCTACACATTTTACCGCAACGCCATTGTAAAGGAAGCGCAGCTGTTCCAGCCCTTCGAGCTTTTCGAGCTGACACTCAGGCCAGCTGATATAGGCTTTGAGCGCATCGGGGCGGTAGGCGTAGACGCCAACGTGATGATAGACGGGGATGTTTTCGGAAGGGACTTTGCCCGCGTCGATATAGGGCAAGACCTCTTTGGAAAAATAGATCGCGCGGCCCTCGGCACCAAAGACAGCTGTTGTTCCGCCAACGCGGCCAGCGGCGCGGTCTTCTTTGAACATTGCGTAAGTTTGCGCGTCACATTGCAAGACGGGCGTGGCCATTTGCGCTGTCTCGTCCGTTTTCATGGCTGTGATCAAGTCTTCGACAAACCAAGGTGGCGTGAGGGGCGCATCGCCTTGAAAATTGACGATCAGATCAGCGTCAAGCGCAGCGACCTCGACAGCCTCGCCGACACGGGCTGTTCCGTTTTCGCGCGCGGGGCTTGTCATGATCACTTGTGCGCCAAAAGCCTCGGACGCCTCACGGATCCGCGCATCATCGGTGACGACATAAACCTCTGAAACGCCGCCGATCTGGCTGGCGGCTTCATAGCTCATCTGGATCAGGGATTTTTCGCTGCCGTCTTTTTGGCGCAGGGTTGCCAGCGGCTTGCCGGGATAGCGCGTGGAAGCGTAGCGGGCGGGGATGAGGACAACTGTTTTCATGCAACACCTGCGCGCAAGAGATCGTGAATATGGACAATACCAGCAGGGCGCTTTGCAGCATCTACCACCATGAGCGCCGAGATTTTCTTGTCGTTGAGAAGCGCGAGCGCCTGGGCTGCGAAAAGCTCTGGCGTTATTGTGACTGGATTGAGCGTGGCGATTTCACGGGCGGTTTTCTCCATGAGATTGCCCATGTGGCGGCGCAAGTCGCCGTCAGATATTACGCCGATGAGCACGCCGTCTTTCAGAACGCCAGTGATGCCGAAACCCTTGGATGTCATCGACAGAAGCACATCTGACATCGGGGTGTCAGCCTCGACTGTCGGGACTTTCTCGCCTTTGTGCATCAAATCAGCGACGCGCGAGAGCTGTGCGCCGAGCTTGCCGCCGGGGTGGTTCTTGAGGAAGTCGTCAGAGCCAAACCCGCGCTGCTCCATGACGGCCACTGCGAGCGCATCACCGAGGGCGAGAGTGAGTGTTGTCGAGGTTGTCGGCGCCATACCAATGGCGCAGGCTTCGGGCAGGTTGGGGAGATTGAGTTTGAAGTCAGCCGACTGCAACAGGGTGCTGTCGATCTTGGAGGAAATTCCGACAAGTGGAATGTTGAAACGGCGGGTGTGCAGGAGGATATCGCGCAACTCCTGCGTCTCGCCCGAGTTTGAAATAAGCACGACGATATCGTGAGATGTGATCATGCCCAAGTCGCCATGGCTCGCTTCGGAGGCATGAACGAAATAGGAGGGCGTTCCTGTGCTCGCCAAAGTGGCCGAAATCTTGCGCCCGATGTGGCCCGATTTTCCCACCCCAGAAATGATCACGCGACCCTCTGTCTTGAGGATCAGCTTGATGACATCTGCAAAGTCATCCGGCAGCGTGTCGATCATTTCAAGGATCGCATTTGCTTCTGTTTTGAGCACACGATGGGCTGTGCGAACGATAGAAACATCATCAACTTTGGTCATTGGGCCTCATCTCCGAGCCATAGGGTTGGCTGCTTATGGTGTCTTAGTCATCAAGGCCATTAATAACAAGCTTAGGCCATCCGAAGAGGTAAACGCTGTGCGGCTTTGCGCACACCTATGAAGAGGATCACACTCGACAACAGAAAATAGACTGCAACAGCGATATACTGCGTTTCTAGGCTGATGCCTGCGTCAATCCCCCAGCCTGTAAGGCCAGGCCCAATGGCGGAGCCAAGCACCATGACGGCGGCGGCCATGGCTTTGATCGAGCCGATCGAGGCTGTGCCGTAGAACTCTGCCCAGAATGCATTGGGCAACGTCGAGTTTGCGCCTGATGTGAGGCCGAAGAGAACGAAGCCGAGGACCAGACCAGCTGTGCCTTGGCCAAGACCAAAAACAAGGAAGGCGAGCACGGCGGGGAGATACATAAAGACAATGAGACGCGGTGTTCCGACCCGATCAAGCGCCCAGCCTGAAAGCACCATCGACGCGATTGTGACCGCTGTATAGAGCGGGAACATAGCGACGAAAGTGAGGTGTGATATCTCCTTGATTTCGGAGAAATGGACCTGATGAAACATGAGCGCTGTGCCAAAGGCGGAAGGGCCAAGAAGAGCTGGCACCATGACCCAGAAAAGCCAATGTGACATGGCTTGATTGCGGGTCCAGTGGCGGCCGTCCATACCGACGGATTGGGAGGATTGCGCCATGGATTGCGGCGTGCGCTCTTGCTGTAAGAGCTTCACCAGAACGGGAATTCCAAGGAGTGCGACCAAGGCCGCAGCGACCCATAGAAGGCGCCAGTCATAGACTGTCAGCAGCGCCACAAAGAGGAGTGGGAGAACGGCCTCGCCAATCGAGAAGCCAAGAGCTGCGACGGAGAGGGCGCGGCCGCGGGCTTGGGTGAACCAGCGGGCCATGGCGACGACGGCGATGTGACTGCTCATGCCCTGGCCTGTGATGCGCAGGGTGAAGATCACGGCGGGGAGGAGCCATGCGGCTTGATTTGTGGCCATGAAGGCGCAGGCGCTTGCCAGACAGAGGAAGACGACGGGGCCGAGCGTGCGGACGCGGAAACGGTCGGTCAGCCCGCCAGACCAGACCATGACAATGGCGGAGGCGAGCGTTCCGAGCGCATAAATTCCGCCCCATTCTCCGTGGCTTAGGCCAAATTCGGCACGGATTTCACCCGCAAAAATCGAGATAAAAAACGTCTGCCCGAAGCTCGACATAAACGTCAAAAGCGCGCCAGCGGCGAGCCATCTGAGGTTGAGCCTGAGGAAAGAAAGCGTATCCATCCGCCAGCTTTTGCGGAAACCCGTGCGAAAGAAAACCCCGAAACGTAAACGCACCGTCCCAGAGGGTTAACGCCTGCCTTGCGGGCTGAGTCTAGGGGGGTGATAAGCGTGCACTTTGCGTGCACCATGCGTGCACCGCCTGAACACAGGTTTTGTTAACGGAAATTAAGTTAATGGAGCGTTCGGGGGTGGTGTCGGGTGGCAAACGAAAGCTCTGAGCCCAGAGCAAACCCGCAATGAGTCACTCCCAGCCGGTTAACAGCCGCGCAGCGGCCCGGCTATCGTCAGCCCCTCCCTTGGGCTGGCGATTTGGCTTATGCAGCTGGCCCCATTCGTTCTGAGGATGTGTTTTGCGAACATAAAGCACTCCTCCAGAACTGTCGGATCGCCACCCCAGGCGCTGACGTTAGCCTCTGCTGCATGAGTCGGGTAAGTTCCGCAAAGAAGCCCTAGTTTGTGCTGATGCAAAAGCAATTTTGCGCGCAGATTTTCCACCCCCAAAACATTGCAAACCAAATTGACTTCACTTCAAAACCTGCGACACCGTTTGTGACGGTTTTGAGGGGCAAATTATGACCAAGCGGCAGGGGTTTGAGATTGCGGGGGAGGTTGTTTCGGCGGGGGAGCGGCGGACGGTGAATATTCCTGTCAGCACGCTTTCGGACCACACGCCTGTGACGTTGTCGGCGCACGTGGTGCATGGGAAGAAGGACGGGCCGACCGTTTTTGTCAGCGCCGGCATTCATGGTGACGAGGTGATCGGGGTTGAGATTGTGCGGCGGCTCTTGCGGGCGAAGAACCTCAAGAAGCTGAGCGGGACGCTTATTGTTGTGCCGATTGTGAACACCTTCGGCTTTCTCAATCACTCGCGGTATTTGCCTGACAGGCGCGACCTCAACCGCTGTTTTCCCGGCTCTCCGCATGGCTCTTTGGCTTCGCGTCTCGCGGATATTTTTATGAGCGAGATTGTGGAGCGCTCTTCGCTCGGGATTGATTTGCACTCGGCTGCTATTCACCGTGTGAACCTGCCGCAAGTCAGAGTTTCGGCGAGCAACCGTGAGACTATGAGGCTGGCGCAGGTGTTTGGTGCGCCGGTTATTCTGACCAGCGCTTTGCGTGAGGGGAGCCTCAGGCAGGAGGCGAAGAAGAAGGGCGTTGACGTTTTGCTCTATGAGGCGGGCGAGGGGATGCGCTTTGACGAGATGTCTGTGCGCGCGGGGCTTGCGGGGATATTGCGCGTTTTGAGCGAGGTCGGGCTTTTGCCGACGGCGGGGATTGCCAAGCCGAAGGCGCGCTCGCTTCTCTGCTCTGACAGCCACTGGATGCGCGCGCCTGCTGGGGGGCTATTGCGAACCTTCAAAGCCGAGGGTGACGTCGTTCAGGAGGGTGATATTGTTGCGGCGATTTCCGATCCGTTTGGTGAGCGGGAGATCGAAGTTGTGACCAAATACAGCGGGATTATTGTGGGCCGCGCTGTCATGCCTGTTGTGCATGAGGGTGACGCGCTGTTTCATATTGCGGCGGTGAAATCGACAGATCTGGCCGAGGCGGCCATGGACGATTTGACGACGCAGCTTGAAGAGGCAGCGCTGTTTGACGAGGACGAAATTATCTAAAGACGGGGCGCATCAGATCCTCATGCGAGGGACATCGTGAGGGTCGAGCTTTAGCTCGATCATCATTGGGCCTTTACGGTTCGGGATCGCGGCGAGGGCGTCTTCCAGCTCTGCGGTGTTGCGCACTGTGTAGCCCTGGCCGCCGAGGGAGGCGCCAATTTCGGCGAAGCTCGGCCAGTGAAACTCTGTCAGGGAGGGGTCCATCTGGCGGTCGATAAACTGGATATGTTCGGCGCCATAGGCGCTGTCATTGGCGACAATCACGATCAGGTCGAGGCCAAGGCGGACGGCTGTATTGAACTCGTTAATTCCGCCCATCATGAAGCCGCCATCGCCTGTGAACATAACGACGGGTGTGTCGGGCGCGGCGACGCCAGCGCCGATGGCTTCTTGCAGGCCTATGCCTATTGAGCCGAAGTTTGTTGTGGCGACAAATTTTTTCGGGCCTTGCACCGAGAGGCGAACCCAGACCTCTGTCATAAAGCGGCCCCCGTCTGTGACGAGGAGGCGGTTTTTGGGGAGCACCTCTTCGAGGCGCTCAAGCGCGTGGATATAATTGACGCAGCCCTTGGCTGTTTTGTTGGGGCCGATGGGGTGCTCTGTGAGCTTGGCGATGTCGAGATCGTTGGTGAAGCCGCTGGCGGGGATTTCGGCCTCATCAAGCCAGTAGAGGATTGTCTCTGCCGTCAGGCCCGCGTCGGCCACCAGCGCTGCGTCGGGGTGAAGGCCGCCGCCTATGGCTGTCGGGGTCACGTCGATCTGGACGATGCGTTTGTCTTTCATCAGCTTGCCCTGATCTGTTGTGAAGTCGTGCAGGGAGGTGCCAAAGCAGATGATGCAATCGGAGGCGGCGATCAGCTCGTAGGCGGCGGGGGTGCTCAGCGTGCCGAAGATGTCGATATTGTAGGGGTGAGCGGCAAAAAGCCCTTTTGCCTTGAGCGTGGTGGCGAGGGGGGCTTGCAGGCGGTCGGCGAGGCGGATGATCTCTTCGCGGGCGTTTACGGCACCTGCGCCTGCAAGGATCAGCGGGCGGCGGGCGGAGGCGATCATGCCAATGGCGTTGTCGAGAATTTCGCCTTCGGCCACACCGCCCGGCGCTGTGAAAACATCGAGCACGCGGGGCGTATGCGCCGCTTCTTGCCACATGAAATCAGCAGGCATATTGAGCACAATGGGCCGCCGCTCCACTTGGGCGCGGTAAAAGGCGCGGGCGACATCCATGGCGACTGTTTCGGGCGTGCGCATTTGTTCAAAGCCTGCGCCCGTGGCTTTGACGACTTCGCGTTGATCAATGCTCTGGAGGTGGCGCGGGTTGGCGGCGGGGGTATCGCCTGCGAGCAGGACCATTGGGATATGGCCGCGGGCACCTTCGGTGAGGGCTGTCATGCAATTTGTCAGTGCGGGGCCGTGGGTGACTGTGGCGACGCCGACCTTGCCTGCGACATGGGTATAAGCGAGGGCCATGAGAACAGAGCTGCCCTCATGGGCGGCGGGCACAAAGCGGCCTGCGCAGTCGCGCACGAAGCTGTCGACCATGAAGAGATTGGCGTCACCCATGAGGCCAAAGAGTGTCTGCACGCCGTGGTCGGCCACAGCGCGGGCGATATTTTGATAGACATATGGTTGGGCTGACATGGCGTGTTCTCCTGTTCGCTGACAGGGAGGATAACGCAAGTGGGCTGCGGCAAGCGCGCAAAGTGGCGCATAAATGATAGGATTAATGCGCCACAATTACGATTTTGGGAGGAGGTGCGCAATAAATGCGCACCCTACAGGACGTAGCCTGACAGATCGGAAGATTTCATCAGCTCGCCAAGGTGCTTTTCTACGAAGGCGGCATCGACTGTGATGGCATCACCTGTGCGGTCGGGGGCAGAAAAGCTCAGCTCTTCAAAAACGCGCTCAAGCACGGTGTAGAGACGGCGCGCGCCGATGTTTTCCACAGTTGCGTTCACTTCGGCGGCGATCTTGGCGAGGGCTTTGATCCCGTCTTCTGTGAAGGTGACGGCGACCTCTTCTGTTGCCATGAGAGCGGTATATTGCAGCGTCAGGGCGTTGTCGGTTTCGGTTAGGATGCGGACGAAATCCTCTTCTGTCAGCGCGCGCAGCTCGACGCGGATCGGCAGGCGGCCTTGCAGCTCGGGCAAGAGATCGGACGGCTTGGCGATATGAAAGGCGCCAGAGGCGATGAAGAGGATATGATCGGTTTTGATGGCGCCATGTTTGGTGCTGACGGTTGTGCCTTCGATCAGCGGGAGCAGGTCGCGCTGGACACCTTCGCGGGAGACATCGCCACCGCGGCTGTCTTGGCGGGTGGCGACTTTGTCGATCTCGTCGAGGAAGACAATTCCGTTTTGCTCCACGCTGTCGAGCGCGGCTTTGGTGACGATCTCGTCGTCCAGAAGTTTGTCGGCTTCTTCAGAAATGAGCACGCCATAGCTTTCGGCGACTGTGAGCTTTTTGCGCGTGGTGCGCCCGCCCATGGCTTTGCCAAAGATTTCGCCGAGATTGAGCATACCCGTCTGGCTTCCCGGCTGACCGGGGATGTCGAACATATTGCCCATGGGGTTGGAGGTATCGGCGATATCAAGTTCTATGACCGTGTCATCGAGAAGGCCATCTTTGAGCTTTTTTCGGAACATCTCGCGGGTGCCTTCGCGGGCGTCTTCGCCGGCTATGGCGGTAATGACGCGCTCTTGGGCGGCCTCATGGGCGCGGGACTTGACGTCTTCGCGCATTTGCGCGCGGGTCTGTAAGATCGCGGCATCGACGAGGTCGCGGATAATCTGTTCGACATCGCGGCCAACGTAGCCGACCTCTGTGAACTTGGTCGCTTCCACCTTGATAAAGGGGGCGCGCGCGAGCTTGGCAAGACGGCGGGAAATTTCTGTTTTGCCGACGCCTGTTGGCCCGATCATCAGGATATTCTTGGGATAGACTTCATCGCGCAGATCGTCTGACAGTTGTTTGCGCCGCCAGCGGGAGCGCAGCGCGACGGCGACCGCGCGCTTGGCATCGGCCTGACCAATGATGAAGCGGTCCAGCTCGGAGACGATTTCGCGGGGGGTGAGGTCTGTCATGTTTGGTCTCGCTTTGATCAGGGGTTGCGTCGCCTTTGGCGTCGCCGGGGGCAGGGGCTTTGCCCCTCTTGGCCTTCGGCCAATTCACCCCAGGATATTTCGGGAAAGAGGAAGGACTTAGCCTTTGATGGTTTCTACGGTCAGGTTTCCGTTTGTGTAAACGCAGATATCAGCGGCGATCTGCATGGCGGTGCGGGCCACTTCTTCGGCGGATTTTTGAGTATCCATTTGGGCGCGAGCGGCGGCGAGGGCGAAGTTTCCTCCTGAGCCGATGGCGGCGACGTTGTGTTCTGGCTCAAGCACGTCGCCTGCGCCTGTGATGACAAAGAGCTCGCGGCCGTCAGAGACAAGGAGCATGGCCTCGAGCTTTTGCAGATATTTGTCTGTGCGCCAGTCTTTGGCGAGATCGACGCAGGCGCGGACGAGCTGGCCCGGGGTGGCTTCGAGCTTGGCTTCGAGACGCTCAAGCAGGGTGAAGGCGTCGGCGGTGCTGCCTGCGAAACCGACGAGGACATCATGCCCGCCAGGAGAGATACGGCGGACCTTGCGGGCGGTGCCTTTGATGACGGTTTGGCCAAGGGAGACCTGACCATCGCCGGCGATGACGACTTCACCGTCTTTTTTGACGGCGACGATTGTGGTTCCGTGCCAACCGGGGAAATCTGACTGTGCCATTGGGGCCTCCTTCAACTTGGCTGAATATATGGCGGCTTGGAGCCGTGAGCACAAGGTTTGGCTTGTTTGGCGGGGCGAGCGGCGCTAGCACTTTGGTATGAGCGAGCCTGTGACGATCTTTCTTGCGCCAGATATGAAGGCGAGTGCCGAAGCGGGGCAGCACAACTTTTTAGGCAAGGTTGAGGCTGTGCTGCGTGGCGGCGGGCTTGATGTGATTTATGCAGATGAGAGCTTGCGGCACGCGCCTTTTGAGGGGCTGGGCCTTGTCCATATGTGGCCGCCCATGAGCGCGCGCACGCTGGTGATGCGGCGGGTCTATGCCTATCCGTTCTGGGCGATTGAGGCGAGTGACAAGCGCTGGCAGTGGGATGTGGCGCGGGCGACGTTTGAGCCTGAGCGCGTGAATGGGGCCAAGGCGACGCAGTTTGAAAGCAACTGGCGCAAGCGGATGTTTGGCGCGGCGGCGGCGCGCTGCGAGGGGTATGTTTATGTGCCGTTGCAGGGGAGGATTTCAGAGCGGCGCTCTTTTCAGGCGGCGTCGCCTTTGGAGATGATTGAGGCCGTTTTGGCGGCTGATCCGAAGCGGTCTGTTGTGATCGGGATGCACCCGAAGGAGCCGTATTCGGCCAGCGACATTGATGCGCTGGAAAAATTCGAGCATCGCTTTGAGCGGGTCACTGTCGTGATGGGCCAGATGGAGCGGTATTTGCCCGCCTGTGATTATGTCGTCAGTCAAAACTCGGGAGCTGCTTTTTTCGGGTATTTCTTTGAGAAACCTGCAGTGCTGTTTGGCAAGATTGATTTTCACCATATTGCGGCGAATGTGCATGAAATTGGAGCTGAGGCGGCGCTTGGGCGCGCCTTGGATATGAGGCCTGATTACGCGCGTTATCTGTGGTGGTTTTGGCAAGAAATGTCGATCAACGCGGGGCGAGAGGATGCTGAGGCGCAAATTGCGCGACGCTTTCGCAACGCTGGCTGGATCGCATAAAAAACCCCGCGCTGAGGCGGGGTTTTCTTTTGAAACGGGCGAGAGGCTTAGAGGGCCTCTTCGATCCAGCTCTGGAGCTGGGCTTTCGGGCGGGCGCCTGAGAGGTTTGCCACAGGCTCGCCGCCTTTGAACACGAAGAGCGCCGGGATGCCGCGAACGCCCATGGCGGCGGCGGAATTCGGGTTTGAGTCAACGTCGACTTTTACGATTTTGACTTTGCCTTCCATTTCGGCAGAAAGCTCTTCGAGCGACGGGCCGATCTGTTTGCAGGGGCCGCACCATTCGGCCCAGAAATCGACCACAACGGGGATATCGGAATTTTTGACTTCGGCGTCGAATGTGTCGTCGGTGACAGCAACAGTTGCCATTGATTTTCTCCTAATGGAATTTTGGTTTGCTTGGCCAGAACCTAGGTAGTGTGGGGCAGATCGTCAAGATATGTAGTGTCTTGATAGGCTTTCATCACAAGATCATGAGGAAGCGTCATCAGGCTGGCGGTTTTGGTCCAGAGGATGGCTGTTTCGATCTGGTGGTTGGGATAGATGAGGGCGAGCGCCTCGCTGTAAGCGCCCATCTGGCGCAGGATGCCGAGAGGGGTTTGCTCAGCGCTTTTGGGGAGGGTGGCGTTTGTTTTGAAATCAACGGCAAGGATGCGGTCTTCAGATATCAGGAGCTTATCAATAACACCGTGTAAGCGCTTGCCCAAGGTGGCGCTGGGCGCGCTCAGGGCGACTTCGGAGAGCGTATCGGGCGCGAAGAGAGAGGCGAGGGCCGGATTTGTCAAAATAGTCTCTACTTCTGCCCAAACGGCCTTGTTTTCGTCGATCACATCAAGGTCTGACAGCAGAGCTTGTGCCACTGCCGGCCGGTCGGCGGGGGGGACATCGGGGAGGTGTTCCAAGAGCAAGTGGACCTTTGTGCCAAAGCGCATGGCCGAAGCTTCATCAAGGCCCTCGGCGCCAGAAAGCGCCTTTGGGCCAGGGAGCTTTGAGGCGGATACGGTTTGTGGGCGTGTTGGGCCATCAGGTGCGGCTTGTAAGAATAAGGCATCAAGAGGGGTGTCTTCGTCTGTGGGCAGGTCAGTTTGGGTGTGATCAACGAGCGCGGTCCAGTCGCCTGAGTCGAGCCTCTGGATCATTTGCCCATTTTGGTCGAGCGCTTCAAATGGAAGCTTTTGGGCAGCGTTAGAGACAGACTCATACCAGCTTGTGCCGCCAGCTTTGGCTTCGCCTGCGGCGGCGATAATGAGCCACTTTTCAGCCCGGGTCATGGAAACGTAGAGCAGCCGTTCCCGTTCTGCCTGCTGCGCGGCGATCTTTTGATCCACCGCTTTTTGTAGAACGGCGGGGGAGTCGTCTTTGCTTTGCTTGTAAAGCGCTGTGCCCTCGGCAGAGACGATCTGGCCTCTGAATTCGTTTCTGCGGTCGGCTGTATCGGGCATGATGACGATGGGTGCCTCCAGGCCTTTGGAGCCATGCACTGTCATCACGCGGATGCGCTTGCCAGCGGCCTCGGTCTGGCGCTTGATTTCGGGGTCGTCGCTTTCGAGCCAGCTGAGAAACCCTGTGAGAGAGGGCACGGAGGCGCGCTCGTAATGAAGGGCCTGCGTGAGAAAGGCGTCAAGCGCGTCTTCGGCCTCATAGCCCAGCCGTGCGAGGATATTCTGGCGGCCTTTGTGGCGTGTGAGAATGCGCTCGATCAGATCATAGGGGCGCAAAAAGTCGGTCACACGGCGCAGGTCGTTGAGCACGTCAACCGTGGCGGAATGTGTCTCTGTTTCAGCGCGAAGAGCCTCCCAGAGGTAGCCTTTGCGAGACGCAGCCAGCGTAAATAGCTCTTGTTCGGACCAGCCAAAGAGCGGCGAGCGCAGGGCGGCGGCGAACGAGAGGTCATCTTCTTGGGTGGCGAGAAATTTGAGTAGCGCTGTGATATCTTTCACTGCGATTTGCTCGCCAATGCGCAGCCTGTCAGCCCCCGCGACCTCAAGCCCCGCGAGCTTGCAGGCACGGATAATCTCGTGAAACAACTCGGAGCGGCTCTGGAGCAGAATGAGAATATCCCCCTCATGAATGGGGCGGGCCTGCCATGTGCCGTCTTTAAGCTCTGTCGGGATCAGCGTTTTGCTGTCGATCATATGCCTGATATTGCTGGCGATCCTTGCTGCGAGCAGAGAGACAGGATCATCTGGTGTGAGAATATCGAGAGGCTCATACCAAGGCGGATCTTCTGCTTTGTCGTTTTTCTCAACGATTGGCCAGATATCGACGCGGCCTGGAAGTGTTGTGTGAAAGGCGATGTGGCGCGCGTCGGCGTCAAACCCTGCGCCGTCTTGCGCCTCAAAGACGGCATCGACTGTGTTGAGAATGGCGGAAGCGGACCGGAAGGAATAGGCAAGATTGCGGCTATGGAGCGGCTCTTCGTGAAGCGAGAGCTTTTCGGAAAACAGGCTCTGCATTCGCCCGAACTCGGCCGCATCGGCGCCCTGAAAGGAATAAATCGACTGCTTTTTGTCACCGACCACAAAGATGGTGCGGGGCTTTTCGGCCTGTGCGCCTTGGCCTGATGTGATTTCGCGGGCCAGCTCTTCGATTACGGCCCATTGCTCGGGGGAGGTATCTTGCGCCTCATCGACAAGGATATGATCAATCCCGCCATCAAGGCGATAGAGCACCCACTCGGCGACTTGGGGGTTTGTGAGCAGCGCTTTTGTCTTGAGGATAAGATCATCAAAATCAAGCCAGCCGCGCGCCTGCTTGACGGCATCGTAGCGCGCAAGGAAGGCGCGGGCGAAAGCGTGAAGGGCGCGCGTGCTTTGGGCAGCGGAGATGGCGATACGGCGCGGGCGTGCGGCTTCGACACGCAGGATCAGTGCTTCGATTTTGGGGGCGAGCGTGCCAAGGTTTTTGAGCGTCTGAGCCGTGGCATAGTTGGTAAGCTTGGCTGTGAACGGCTCTTTCGCGCTAGACCCCGTGAGAAAAGCTGACTCAAAAATAAGCAGTGTGCCAAGATTTGGGCCCGTCACTTTCGAGAGCTTTGCGTGGGCCTTCACATCATTTGGAGAGCCGGCTGCGAGAAAGGGCAAGAGCTGCGCAATCAGGTCTGTTTCGTCACCAAGGAAGACCTCGGAGAAGAGCATATCTTGGGTGAAACCAGTGGGAATGTTGAAGGCTTGATAGACCTCATCAAGCGTCAGTTCAGAAGCAAATTTCGCTTTATTAGAGACTATACTGGCTGTGAACTTCTCGAATTCGTTGCCGCCGAGGTGGCTGATCATGTCGAGCAGAACCTTGCCCTCCGAAGAGCTGGCGAGATCATCTGCGACTTGCTCGCGCAACTGGGCGGAGGAGCGCTCGTCGAGTTCGGTAAACTGCGGGGTCACGCCCGCTTCGAGCGGAAAACGGCGCAGGAGCGAGGCGCAGAACGAGTGGATCGTCTGGATGCGCAAGCCACCCGGTGTTTCGATCGCTTTGGCAAAGAGGCGGCGGGCGTTTTTGTAATAGCCCGGATCGGCGCCAACGGCAGCGCCAAGCTCGGCCAGCTCTTTTTGAAGCTCTAGATCAGGCTTCATCGCCCATGTGCCGAGCCGCTTGAGCAGGCGGTTTTGCATCTCGGAGGCGGCGGCCTTGGTATAGGTCAGGCAGAGGATATTTTGCGGGTCAACCTCCTCAAGCAAGAGCCGCGCCACGCGGTCTGTGAGCACGCGGGTTTTGCCTGAGCCAGCATTGGCGGAGAGCCATGTGGAGGCATCGGGACGCGCGGCATCGATCTGGGCGATTGTGGCGTCATTGGGGCGCGCGCTCATGTTAACACCTCTTTCACGGGGTCGTCGGTGCTGCTCCATTCGCCGAAGCGTGCGAGGTGATCATAATCGCCTGCGAAGCCCTCTTTCTGGACTGCGCGGCGCGAGGGGTAGCCTTTGTCGGGATCAAGGAAGGCTACGATCAGCTCTTTGAACTCGGCGAGGACGGTCGCTGTTTCGTATTCTTCAGCTTTGAGCAGGGCTTCGCCAGCGTCAGAGCCGAGGCCGATATAGGCGAGCTTTCCGACGGTTTGGGCGGGAATATCCTTGAACGCGCCCTCAGAGGCCATGGCGGCTGTGAGGGGGAGCTGTTTGTCAAAATGTTTGCGCATCTTCGGGCTCGGCGGCGTGCCTGTTTTGTAATCATAAATCGCGAGCGTGCCGTCATTGAGGCAGTCAAATCTGTCGGCTTTTCCCTTGAGGGAGAAGCCTATGTCTTTGAAGTCAAGCTTGCCTTCGCCTTCGGCTTTGAGAAAGCGGCTGTTTTGGGCGCGGCCTTCTTCTTCGTCCAAGAAGCTGTCGATGACTTTTTCAAAGCGGGCGCGCCAGATCAGCCGCGCGGCGGGCCAAGGGACTTCGCGCTCAAGGATATCGCGCGCGAGCGCGCTGAGCGTTGCGCGATTGCGCAGGGAAGGGTCTGCGCTGGCGGCTTTGACGAAGTCTTCCATGACTTTGTGCAGGATTGTTCCGCGCAGGAGGGCGTCGGGCATTTTTTGCAGCGGATTGAGCGGATTGAGCTTGAGAATATGGCGCGCATAGATGGCGTATGGGTCGCGGATGAGCTTCTGGATCTGGGTAATCGAAAGCGCGCGCGGGCGGTTTTCAACAGGGGGCACCGGCGCCGGGCGCTTGGCTTGGTTGACCGCGACCAGAGGCGCGTCGATCTGTTTGGCGCGTATGAGCCACGGTTTGGCGCGCGCTTGCATCTCCTTGAGCGCTTTTGTGCCGCGCGCGTCAGGCAGGCCTGTGAGAAGATTGGTCAGGCGGATGACCCAGCGGGAGGGGACTGTCTCGGCATCATCTGATTTATGCGCGCGCGTGAGCCAGACCTCTTTGGCGGCGATGGCTTGCTGAAAGTCATGGGCGGAGAGCCCGATACGCCGCTCGGGCAGAAGCAGGCCGAGCTTGGCGCGCATGGCACGGTTGAGCCAAGGGTCGGGCGCGGGGGCTTCGGGCCAGCTGCCTTCATTGAGCCCAGCGAGAATGAGCAGATCGACCCCCTGAACGCGGGCCTCAAGTGTGCCCCAGATCAGCACGCCTGAATGCGTCGCCTCACTGCGGCGGACCTCGCCAGAAGACAGGGCGGAGTCGATCAGATTGACGTAGTCATAATGGGTCATATCACCGCCAGCGGGGGCGCAGGCGAGCAGGCTGTCAAACAGCTTTCGGGCCTCTGCGCCGTCGTCCTTTTTCCAGAGCGGGGTTTCGGCCTCGGAGGGGCCGCGGGCGAGGGCCTCTGCTGTCTTTATATGGGTCTGGATGAGAGCGTCTAAGGGCTGCTCGCCCGAGAGGCCCGCGCTGAAGAAGGCCTCGGAAACCCAAGCCGACCAGAGGCGCGCGGCCTCGTCTTTATGGGCGGTGGCGAAGGCCAGAAGCGTGCCTGTGTCGGGCTGTGGCACGCCCTTGTGGCGAATGTATAGTTCCAGCTCGCGGGTGTAGCGCAGGTGTGTGCCCCGCTCTTCCAGCGCGTTGCAGAGCGGGTGTTTGAGCAGCGTGATGAGCGCTTCGGCTGTGAGCGCGCGGGGGCTGAGCACCTTTTGCACATGGCGCAGAAAGCGGCCAACGGGAGAGAGATGCAACGGCTCGCCCGCGCTGTCATCGGGGGTGATGCCCCAGCGGGCGAGGGCGGCAGAAACTTGGCGGGAAAGGCCGCGATCAGGGGTAATGAGAGCGGCTTGCTGGCGGTCTTCAGCGGCTTGGCGCAGGCGTAGAGCGATGGCGAGCGCTTCGTCGCGTTGGGAGTTGGCTTCAAGGAGTGTGATGCCGCTTGTCGCCTCGTTGGCGATCAGCGCAGCTTCGGAGCGGTTGTCGATCCATTGGTCTGTGACAGGCGCGGGGCGTAGGGCAAGGGAGAGCAGCCTGTTGCGCGCTTCTGACGGCGCAGCACCGGCGGGCCATTGCTTGATGTCTTTTGGCGCAAGCTCAAGCGCTGTGAGAAGGGCATGAAAGCGATATTGCGGGTGATCTTCGGACATGGCGCCTTCTGGGAGGTGCGGCCAAGCCTCTGCGGCGAACGCAAAGTCAAATCCGGGCAGGACAACCGCGCCTTGCGGCAGCTGTGCGACCGCGCGCATGAGAGTGGCTGTGAGGCCGCGTGAGCCTGTGGAGCCGGCGATAATGATCGGGTCTTTGGGCGGAATGTCACGCCAGCGGGCGACGAGCGCTTCTATGATCTTGCGGCTGCGCTGGGCTGTTGTGAGGCCATCGCGGCTCATGGCGTAGGTTTGCACGATTTTGAGAAAGGCTTGCGCGCGCTCCCAATGGCCTGACTGGTCCGAGACATCCAGCGCGGTGACAGCTTCGGGCGCGACGCCTTCTTCGTGCATTTCACTCATCAAGGCAGTGAGGCTTTCGGCCAGATCAAAGGCGGCTTCGCGAGGGGCGATGGCTGTGTGATCTTTGGTATTGGTTTCGGCTTCGATCAGCGAGCGGATCAAAACAGAGAGCGCCAGTTTGGTTTGTAAGGCAGGCTCGGAGGCGGGCAGCGGGCTGCGCGGATCAAGGGTGGCGAAGTCCGAAATAAGCGAAATGCGGGGCAGCAGGCCTGCGCCACCTTCATCAAACAGCTCCAAGACGCGGCGGGCCATGCGGCGTGTGTTGAGAACAAGATGCACGCGGGCGAGGGCCTCGGGCGGCGCGTCGGCGTAAGCGGCTTTAAGGGCATCAACCAGCGCGCGGGGAAAGTCAGCTCCAAGCGGCGTGCCGAAGAGTTGGGGTGTGTTAGAGCCGTTAAACAGGGGTGTCATCAAGCATCCTTTCGGCGCGGGTTATGCCTTCGGGGGAGCCGACATCACACCATTGGCCAGAATAGGGCAGCCCGTAGAGGCGGCCAGAGGCGAGGAGCCTGTCCCAGACCAGATTGAGCGAAAAGGCGCGTTCGGGGATGTCTTCTGTCAGCTCTGGTTTGATGATTTGTGCGCCAGAGTAGACAAGGCCTGCGCCACGGGTGAGCTGGCCTGTTTCGCCAACCAGAAAGTCGCCTGTGCCCGTGTGGCCGAGGGCATTTTCGCGCGGGATCAGGAGAAGGAGCGCGTCCATTTTGTCGGGATTCCATGCGGCCTGCAAAGCGCTGAGCGGATTGGGGCCGCGCCAGAGCGCATCGGAATTGAGCGTGAACGCGGGGCCATCGCCCAGATGAGGCCGTGCATTTCGCAGACCTCCGCCTGTTTCGAGGATGTCGGGAGCTTCTGTGACGGTTGTCACGCCGCGACCTGCGAGGTGGTCTTCCAGAACCTTTGGAAGGTAGTGCAGATTGACTACCGTTTTGAGGCCCAGTGGCGCGGCGAGCGCGAGGGTATGATCAATCAGCGGTATGCCCGCGACTTTGACCATGGGCTTGGGTTGCTGAGCGGTAAGCGCGCCCATGCGTGTGCCAAAACCGGCGGCAAAGATCATCAGGGCGTTTGGACTGTTGCGCATTTGGCCTTCAATTCTGTGAGGAGCGTCTCGGAGGGCGCTGGCAAGTCTGCGAGGAGCTGAGCGCGGATATCCAAGAGCAAAGGGTGCTCCAGATCGCGCATCAGATAGTCCCAGACGCGGGGAATAAAATCAACGTAGTGGGGCTTGCCTGCCAAGAGTGAGAGACGTGCAAAGACGCCGAGAATGCGCAGGTTGCGCTGGGCACCGAGGAGGGCGTAGGCGGCTTGGAATTGCGCCGCGTCATGGCCGCTTTTGGCGATATAGCGGGCGATCATCTCCTGCTCGACCGCAGGCGGGACATCGCGGCGGGCGTCTTGCAAGAGCGAAACGAGGTCATAGGCGGGATGGCCCAGCATGGCGTCTTGAAAATCAAGCAGGCCGACGCGGGCGGGGCCGGAACGGGCGGGGAGCCAGAGCAGATTTTCGGCGTGATAGTCACGCTGGATCAGCACGGTTTGATCAGGGATATGCTCGGCAAGAAGCGCTTGAAAGGCAGCGTGAAAGGTCTGCGATAGGGCGGCCATACTGCCTGTCTCTTGCGCGCCATACCATCGGTAGGCGAGGGCGGCCATATCGGCCATGACGGGCGCATCATAAGGTGCGAGGGCGGGTGGCGGCCTATGGCTGTGGAGCGCGAGGAGCACATCTGTTGCCGCGCAATACAGCTCTGTTTCGAGCGCGGGACGGTCGAGCACAACGCGGGCGAAGAGATCATCGCCAAGGTCTTCAAGCAGCAGGAAGCCATGCTCCGGATCGGCGGCAAGGATGCGCGGGGCGGAGAGGCCAAGGCCTGTAAGATATTCTGCAATCGCCACAAAGGGGCGCACGTCTTCGCCCTTTTCGGGGGGGGCGTCCATCAGCACTGCGGGGGCACCATCGGCAGCTTGCAGGCGTTCGTAGCGGCGGTTGGAGGCGTCGCCCGCAAGAGGGGCGCGCAGGGCCTCGCCCCAGCCTGCGGCGGCGAGAAAGCCAGTGGACAGATCGTGACGCTGTGTCATGTGAAGCTCAGTTCTTTGAGGAAAGACCAGCGCGCGGGGCCGGACATATGCAAGACTCTTTCGCTCTCCTGCGCCGTCAGGTCAAGCCTGAGGGTGAGGGCGGAGGCGGGGCGCAGGCTGCCGAGGCGGTCGGGCCATTCGATAAGGCAGATGGCCTCTTCAAACGCGTCGGTGAGGCCCAGCTCTTCAAGTTCTGAAGGGTCTGTCAGGCGATAGAGATCGGCGTGCCAAAGCTCCACACCGTCTTTTGCTTCATAGGTCTGAACCAAAGTGAAGGTGGGCGAGGGGATATCTTCGGGGGCAGCAAGGCGTGACAGGATGAGGGCGCGGGCGAAGTGGGTTTTGCCAGCGCCAATCCCGCCCTCGAGCAGAATGGTATCGCCCGCAGCAAGGCGCGCGCCGAGGGCCGCGGCAAAGCGGGACGTGGCGCTTTCGCTGCCTAAAATTATGGTGTGAGCAAATTGCGCCATGGGCCAAAGATGACCTCTGATGCGCTAGGCTGCAAGGGGTTTTAGCCCGCTTCGGCGCAAGCCGTTTCGGGGGGTGCCTCCTGTTTTGGGAGGCTTGATGTATGCAATGTTATGACGGTTGCGTTGTTGTCATGAACACGCAGCCCGTAGCCGAGCTTTTCGCCGTTGAGAAGTGTCAGGCTTCCCATTTGTTCGCGACCATGCCGCAGCCGAGCCGAGAGCGTATCGCGCACGGCGCCTGGCTCAAGTTTGTCTTTCCAAAGCTGGATGATATTGCCAAGCGAATAGCTTGTGGCCTCTTCTGTATCGGGCAGGCCGATAAAGTTTTTGAACGCAGGGTTCCAGAACAGAATTGTTCCATCTATTTCAAAACAGATCAAAGCGTCTTGCGCGGTCTCTAAGGCGATATTGCGCATATCAATTTGGTCTTTGAAGCGCTCTGTGACGGATATTTCGACGCTGACATCTTCAATCAGGATTGCAATCGCTCCGTCAGGGTGAGGGCGGCCGTTGATCCTGTAGGTGAGGCCGTTGGGAAGACGCCATGTTTCCTGATAGCGCCCGTTCTCGGACTTGACCACGAGATCGGCAATTTGCCTGCGCCAAGACGAATAGTCTTTCGGCTCGGGCATGATCCTGTTGTCGCGCAGGCGATCAAAGAAGCTTTGCAAATTGGGCTGGGCAGACAGGAAGTGAGCGGGAAGAGATGTCAGGTCAATTAGGGCGGGATTGAACAACACCAGCCGCCTGTCGCGATCAAAGATGGCGAGGCCTGTGGAAAGCTGGGCGAATGTTTTGGCGAGGGTCTGGACAAACTTGCGCTGGGCCGTTTCGGCGGCGATCAGGCCGTCAACGTTTACGGCGCAATGCAGCAGGATATCTTCGGATATTTCGACACTCGAGATATCATACCAATGCACTTCGCTTTGGGACGGACCAAGCGCAATAGAGGCTCTCTGGCTTTGCCCGCCGAGGGCACGAAGGCTGTTGAACTGAAAGACATTGAGAGCGTCTGCGTCACCGTCTTCGCTGTGTTGGTTTTTTTGTAGGGTGCGGAAGGCTTTGTTTGTCCAGAAAACCTCGCTATTTCTGGTGGCCCACATGGGGTGCGCCAGCTTGTTGATGGCATCATCGCGCAACTCGACATTGGAGCGGTGGAGAAGCTCCCTGTGTTTGTCGACAGGGCTGAGGGGGGCTTCATCTGTTATTGTAATGAGAAGAGATGACCCTTCGGCCTCAATGTGCAAAATACCGCTGTCGTCTGGAAAACGGGAGGGGTAGCTCTCTTGAGCGCTGTCCTCTGTTGGCTTGGGGAGGGTTCTTGGCAGATCGGCGAAGCGAATTTTTAGAGCGTTGCGAACTTGAGTCCAATCCAGCGACCGTGGGGTCGGGGCGTCGACGATTTGAAGGGCGGTGCTGCTGGCCGAGACGCAGGCTGCGCCCGTAAAGCGCATCCAAGGGCTTTCTGCATAGCGTCTTGAGGAGACGGCTTTGGGCTTAACAAAGCGGTCTGTGAAATAAACGACGGCAAGGACGAGAGCGGCGGTGATCATTCCCGCGATCAAAATGACCAATATATCAAAAGCGTTTATGAACATGACCTATTCCCTAAAATAATTACTACTTTGATATTAATTTAGTTAAATATTAGTTAAACCATTAAGTCTCTATTGGATGGTTAACCCCGAGGGGTGTTCTGCCGGCTGTTGTGTCGACGGCGATGGCTGTGGTTTTCCAGCGCACAATGATCAGTGCGCCTGAGCGTTGTGGCTCTTTTGCGCCTTTTCGCGAGCGATCAGGGCCATTGGCAAAGTTAAGCTCGGCACCGGAGCGCTCAAGCAGTGTTTTGGCGATAAAGAGGCCAAGGCCCATACCTTCATAAGCTGTCTTGCGGGCGCGCTCCTGACTGTTTGTCCGTCGGCGCATAAACGGGTCGCCGATACGGCCAATCATTCCTGGCGGAAAGCCGCGGCCATCGTCATGAATGCGAACTGTGATATGCTGTGCGCTCCAGATTGTTTCGACCCAGACATTGGCGCGCGAAAAATCAACAGCGTTTTGAACCAGATTGCGCAGGCCATGAATAATCTCGGGTTTGCGGTAAATCTCGGGCTGGAGCGTCCCGTCGGCGCTGTCTTCGAGGAAGTGAATGTCGCGGCCGCGGTCTGTATGCGGGCTTGCCGCGTCTTGCACGACGGCTGTGACGGGGGCTTGGCGCATATAAATGTCGTCTTTGCCCGCGCGGCCCATTGAGCGCAGAATATCGCGGCAGCGGTCGGTCTGTTCTACGATCAGTTGTATATCCTCGCGCAGATCGCTGCCTTCGGGGAACTCGTCAAGAAGCTCTGAACTTGTGAGCTTGATTGTGGCGAGAGGTGTGCCGAGCTCGTGCGCGGCGGCCGCAACCACCCCGCCGAGATCTGTGAGCTTCTGCTCGCGGGAGAGGGCAAGCTGCGCCGCTTGGAAGGCTTCGGACATCGCATTGGCATCAAGGGCAATGCGGCGCACATAGACGCCGAGAAAAGTCACAGCAATGATCACGGCGGCCCATGTGCCGAAGATGAATATCTCGGGAATTCGTAATATATAGCCCTGATCGGTGCGCAGGGGGTAATAGAACTGGCTGAGGACGGAGGCTATCAGGACGGTGATCAGCCCCAAAGTGATTGTGCTTTTGGTGGACAGGACAGCAGCAGAGACTGCGACAGGCCCCACGATCAGAACTGAAAACGGATTGTTCAGGCCCCCCGCAAGGAAGAGCAGCGCGCCGAGCTGCAACAGGTCAAACAAGACCATAAAGAAGTTTTCCCGCTCCGAGAGGCGGCGATTTTCGGGAAAGACAAACATGGCAATCAGGTTTGCCAGAACCGAGGCCCCTATCACGAGGTAGAACAGGCCAACTTCAAGGCGCATATTGTAATAGCGTTCGGCCACAAAGAGCGCGGCAAGCTGGCCAAAAACCGCAGCCCATCTGAGCCAGATGATTGTGCGCAGGCGAATATAACTGCCGCGGCGCAAGCCTTCGGGCGGGGGGTATGCGGGAGAGCGTTGAGGCGTATTGTCCGATTGCATTTTGCGATTGGGAGCCTAAATGACGAAAGAATATGCAATCATGCAAAGTATGAACCGAAAAAGGAAGCGTAATGTCACGGAATTTGGCGATTGGAGCGGCGGCAGCGGCCGGAGCTCTCCTGCTTGGAACCTTTGGATACACATATTTTGCTGGCGGTTCGGGCGATAAATTTGCCGAATGCCGCATTGGCGCTGTTGCGGGCGGCACATCTGCGATTGGTGGGCCGTTCGAGCTTGTGGACGAGACAGGCAAGACTGTGACGGATAAAGACGTGATCACGAAGCCGACGCTGCTTTACTTTGGCTATACGTTCTGCCCCGATGTCTGCCCGCTTGATACCTCGCGCAACGGCGAGGCGGCTGTGCTTCTGGAAGAGCGTGGATATGATGTGGGCACGGCGTTTATCTCTATCGATCCTGAGCGCGACACGCCTGAGACACTGGCCGAGTTTACCGATGTGATGCACCCCGAGATGCTTGGACTTACTGGCACGGAAGAGCAGGTAAAGGCGGCGAGCATGGCGTATCGCACCTATTTCAAGAAGCAAGATCCGGAAGAAGGCGACGAGTTTTATCTCGTGGATCATTCGACCTTTACCTATCTTGTGACTCCAGAGCAGGGCTTTATCGACTTTTTCAAGCGCGATGAAAGTCCTGAGCAGATGGCAGATCGGGTTCAGTGCTTTGTCGATAAGCTGTAAAATGACGGTAGGTTTGTTTGACGGGGCGCAAGGGGCAAGCTAAGACTTGTTTCAGCACAATTGGGGGAGTGTTGTCACGTGTCGGAAGAGCCTCTGGATATCGGGGAAGACAAATCCCTTTTGCTTGTCGATGATGACGAGCCGTTTTTGCGCCGTTTGGCCAAGGCCATGGAAAAGCGTGGGTTTGACGTCGAGACTGCCGGGTCTGTTGTGGCTGGGAAAGCGATTGCGACAGCGCGCCCGCCTGCTTATGCGGTCTGTGATTTGCGGCTGG
>P_2C_Liq_3_UnCtyDRAFT_100080_pt1 | contig 25958 bp, 20 predicted proteins | sample Pon2CUnioCityCA_3_FD_9720 | JGI IMG/M metagenome (IMG submission 9720)
AATTTCATACCTAAATCTGGATGAAACCATCTATACAACCATTGAAATAAAGGAAACGTAAGTACTTTTTTTAATCGTTTAAATCCTTTATCATAAGGTCCTAAACCATCTCCATGGCCTATAAATACTTTTTTATTGTTGATGAGAAAAACCTCTGGTTTGTGATATACAGGTATATTCAATTCTTTTTCGAAATAATCGTTCATCCATAAATCATGATTCCCCACAAAAAAGTAAATAGGAATACCTGAGTCTGTAATTTCTGCTAATTTGCCTAAAACACGCACAAAGCCTTTAGGAACAACTGTTTTATATTCGTACCAAAAATCGAACAAATCGCCTACTAAAAAAATAGCTGCTGCATCTTCTTTAATTTCATTTAACCAAGCTAAAAACTTTTTTTCGCGCACAAAACTTTGCTCAGCTGTTGGTGCCCCTAAATGCTGATCTGAAGCAAAATAGACTTTTTTATCTTTAGAAGTAGTAATTTCTATCATCTTTGCAAAGAAAAGCTATTCTTGTTTACTTTCCAACTCCAATACTTTTTGAAGCATTTTATCATCTTGATGCATAATTCTGTAGAAGCCAACATCACCAAAAAGTACATTTGCAATAGATGCATTTAAGTATTTTTTAAGGCTTTCTTTGGTTTTAAAAGAGGGCTTTGCCCTGTCTTTTATACTCGTTAAATAGCTGTCAAAAATGGTCTCATCTTTATCAAAATCAGCAACAAAATTATCAATTTTCCACTTTGATAACGTTGTTCTATTCGTATCGACATAATCGAAAGCAAAATCATTTATCGTACTGAAATAAAAATTAGACATATACGAAGTAGTATCTATAGCTACAAAAACATCTGGAATAATACCACCACCCCCATAAACAATTTTTCCTTTTGGCGTTTTATATTGTAGAGAATCGACTACTTTTATGCTGTCTCTACTCAGCAACTCTCCACTAGAAATTCTATTTTGATAATCGCTTCTGTAGTCTTTATCGCCATTTTTACTGTACGGTTTTTGAATGGAACGACCCGTAGGCGTATAATATCGAGCTGTGGTTAAACGTACTGCAGAACCATCACCCAAATCCATTTCTATTTGTACCAATCCTTTACCAAAAGAACGTCTTCCAATAATGGTACCTTTATCATTATCTTGTAAAGCTCCTGCCACAATTTCGGAAGCTGATGCTGAGTTTTCATCAATTAAAACATACAAACCACCTTTTTCGAAAGCGCCAATTTCTGTAGCTTCATATTTTTCGATTTGGTCTTTATTGTTTTTGGTAAACACCATTAATTTTTCATCCTCTAAAAACTCGTCAATAATTCGAGTAGCAATGTCTATAAAACCACCTCCATTACCTCGTAAATCAATCACAAGGTCTGTCATACCATCAGCAATTAATTGGTTTAATGACGATTTAAATTCACGATACGTATTTCTCGCAAAACGATCTAACTTTATATAACCAACAGAATCGTTTATCATATAGGCAAGATCTACACTTTTAATGTTTACTTTACCACGAGTAATGGCAACATTAAACAAAGAGTCGTTGCTTTTTCGGTACACTTGAAGATTAACCTTGGTTTGTGGTTTGCCTTTTAGATATTTAGGCACAATGCCACTTCTAAAATTTTTGCCATATAAAGTGTCTTTATTTGCCATTAGAATACGATCGCCGGCTTTAATACCGGCTTTAATACTTGGCCCACCTTTTATGGGTTGCACCACTGTAATAGAATCTTTTATCATTCTAAATTGCACACCAATACCTACAAAATTACCTTGCATATTTTCGATATTGGCTTGCTGATTTTCTTTGGGAATGTACACAGAATGTGGATCTAATTTGCCCAACATTTGTGTAATGGCACCATCTAACAAATCATCTGTATTTACATCATCTACATAATCTTGTTCAATAAAATTAATGAGTCGTTTTATTTTTTGCTCTTGCAATGAGTTCTTAGCAAAAGATGTAAAACCACTAGAATTTCCGCCAAAAAACACACCGATTAAAATGCCTAAAACTACTGCTATTGCAAAATATATGGGTAAATTATTCTTGTTCATAAGGTAAATTATCGATTTCTACGCCTGCCTTTTCTAAAAATTCGATTCCTGATAAATCTTTATATGCTCTTGCATACACTACTCTTTTAATACCTGCTTGATGAATGAGTTTACTACATTGTGTACATGGAGATAAGGTGATGTATAATGTTGCTCCCTTTGCTGATTGTGTAGATGAAGCTACTTTTAAAATAGCATTGGCTTCTGCGTGAAGCACTTCCCATTTTGTTTTGCCTTGGTCGTCTTCGCAACAATTATCAAAACCAGATGGTGTGCCATTAAAACCATCAGAAATAATCATTCGTTCTTTTACAATTAAAGCCCCTACTTGTTTTCGTTTACAGTGGGATAATTTACCCCATTCACGCGCCATTTTTAAATAGGCTTTATCGTACTTTAGTTGTTTTGCTTCTGTCATCGTCTACGAAAATAATAAGAATTGAAGAATTACGACGTAAATTAGAAAATTTTTAACCTAAATATTAACGATTCGTAGATATTGATAGGATACTCAAACAAGTTCAGTATAGTCTTTAACAAAATAATAATCGCTTAAAATAGTACATCAAAACAATTCAAAATCAAACTTATTGCAGTTTACGGACAAGTTCAAATCTACCAAAACACTCTATCTACCATCATTTGTATGGCAAAACCAATTACGATAGATGATAAAACCAAAACCCAATCTCTTTTTGAGACTTTTAGATGATTTTGTAAAATTGCTCCAATCATTAAAATTCCTAAGACAATGATTACTTGAGCAACTTCAATACCTAGTGCAAATTCTATTAATGGTAATAGTTTATTTTCCTCTTGACCAATCATTATTTTAAAATAATTAGAGAAACCTAAACCGTGAATTAACCCAAAAAATAGTGCAAAAATTAAGTTGATATTGTCCTTATTTGTGGATCTTCTATTTGAATTGATAATATTAACCACACCTGTAATAAAAATAGTTAGCGGAATTAAAAACTCTATAATATCGACTCTAATAGATAAAACTTGATAGGCAGATAACGCCAGCGTTATTGAGTGACCCAAGGTAAATAAGGTAACCAACCACAATACTTTTTTTACTTCATAAAAACTAAAAACGACGGCTAATACAATTAAAAATATAATATGATCGTAGGCTGTAAAATCTAATACATGATTCAAACCCATTTTGAAATACAAAATAAAATCGTCCATTTAATTTATTGATTTAGAGAGTTTCAAAGATATTTAAATGATTTTGAAGATAAAAATGGAATTTCCGTAATTTTTTTAAGGTAAAAACGATATTCAAGTTATAAAAAGTAATGTTTAGAGTTGCCAAAATTGCTAAGGTTTTATACCCTTTTAAGATATAGCATAGTTTTGCTTTTAATGGTACTACTAATTAGAAACATTCATACAAAGTTAGTTGTATAGCGCATTATATTTATCTTAAAAAAATGAATACAAATCTAAAAAGTTTTAAAGAAAACAGCTATTAGTACAAACAACAAAACCCAAAACTAAAATTAGTCTTGGGCTTATTGTTTTTAAGATTGTTTCTAAAAAGATTGCTTCGCTATCGCTCGCAACGACATTGCGCGATTATACTGATGCTTTCATCAACTCTCTATTCATTCTTGCAATGTTGTCTAAAGAAATTCCTTTTGGGCATTCTACTTCACAAGCACCGGTATTGGTACAGTTTCCAAAACCTTCTAAATCCATTTGAGCCACCATGTTTTTAACTCGGTCTGCAGCTTCTACTTGGCCTTGAGGTAACAATGCATACTGTGATACTTTTGCACCCACAAATAACATTGCAGAACTATTTTTACAGGTTGCTACACAAGCACCACAACCAATACAAGTGGCAGCATCCATAGCCTCATCTGCAGCATGTTTAGAAATAGGAATTGAATTTGCATCTTGTGTATTACCAGAGGTATTTACAGATATATAACCTCCTGCGTGTTGTATTCTATCGAAAGCAGATCTATCTACTACCAAATCTTTAATTACAGGAAAAGCTGCTGCTCTAAATGGTTCTATAGTAATGGTATCGCCGTCATTAAACATACGCATGTGCAATTGGCAAGTAGTAATGCCTCTATCTGGCCCATGTGCTTCTCCATTTATGTACATAGAGCACATTCCGCAAATTCCTTCTCTACAATCATGATCAAAAGCAACTGGTTCTTCGCCTTTGGCTACTAAACCCTCATTTAGCACATCTATCATTTCTAAAAAAGACATGTGCTCTGAAATTTCAGTCACTTTATAATCTACCATTTGACCCTTTGATGCTGAGTCTTTCTGTCTCCAAATTTTAAGTGTTAAATTCATATTTTTTTAGTTTTTGGTTTCAAGTTGTTTGTTGTTAGTTTCTGTTTACAAAAACCAACAACCATCAACCATCAACTATTTTATTTATAACTTCTTTCTTTTACTTCTATGTTTTCGTATTCTAGAGCCTCTTTGTGTAAAACAGCATCTTTTGGTTCTCCTTTATACTCCCAAGCAGAAACAAATTGGAATTCTTTCAGACGTTTTGCTTCTCCTTCTGGTGTTTGATGTTCTTCTCTAAAATGCCCTCCAGCCGATTCTTCTCTTACCAACGCATCTTTTGCAAACAGCTCACCTAACTCTAGGAAATCCGCCACTCTACCTGCTTTTGCTAATTCTTCATTATACTCATCTGCACCACCAGGCACAGAAACATTTTTCCAAAAATCTTTACGCAATTCAGAAATCTCTTGAATTGCTTCTTTTAAGCCCGCTTCGTTTCTAGACATTCCGCATTTATCCCACATAATTTTTCCTAATTTTTTGTGGTAATAATCTACAGAGTGTGTTCCTTTNTTATTTACAAAGAAATTTATACTGTCTTTTACAGCTTTTTCTGCTTCATCAAACTCTGGTGTATCTGTTGGTATTTTTCCAGTTCTAATATCATCAGCTAAATAATCTCCAATAGTATATGGCAATACAAAATAACCGTCTGCTAAACCTTGCATTAATGCAGATGCTCCTAATCTGTTTGCGCCATGATCAGAAAAATTAGCTTCACCTATACAATAACAACCAGGTATGGTAGTCATCAAATTATAATCAACCCAAACACCACCCATTGTGTAATGCACTGCAGGATAAATCATCATTGGCGTTTCATACGGATTTTCATCGATGATTTTCTCGTACATCTGGAATAAGTTTCCGTATTTAGCTCTTACAATTTCTTGTCCTAATTCTTTAATTTTTGCTTCTGATGGATTCGAAATACCATGAATTTTAGCTTGTTCTGTTCCATATCTCACAAAAGATGCAGCGAAATCTAAATACACAGCTTCACCAGTTGCATTTACTCCAAAACCAGCATCACAACGTTCTTTTGCAGCTCTCGAAGCTACATCTCTTGGCACTAAATTACCAAAAGCTGGGTAACGTCTTTCTAAGAAATAATCTCTTTGATCTTCGGTTAAATCGGTAGGCTTCTTTTTTCTTTCACGAATTAATTTGGCATCTTCTAAATTTTTTGGCACCCAAATACGTCCGTCATTTCTTAAAGATTCAGACATCAAGGTTAATTTAGATTGATAATCTCCAGAACGTGGAATACATGTTGGATGAATTTGTGTAAAACATGGATTTGCAAAAAATGCGCCTTTTTTATGAATTTTCCAACCTGCGGTTACGTTAGAACCCATTGCATTTGTCGATAAGAAATATACGTTTCCATATCCACCTGAAGCAATAACCACGGCGTGTGCAGAATGACGCTCAATTTCTCCCGTTACTAAATTACGTGCTATAATTCCTCTTGCTTTTCCATCAACAAGAACAACATCTAGCATTTCATGACGATTAAACATTTCAATCTTTCCACGTGCAATTTGTCTGTTCATTGCAGAATATGCACCTAGTAATAATTGTTGCCCTGTTTGTCCTTTCGCATAAAACGTTCTAGAAACTAAAACTCCACCAAAAGAACGGTTATCTAATAAACCACCATAATCACGTGCAAAAGGTACACCTTGTGCCACACATTGGTCTATAATATTTGCAGAAACTTCTGCCAATCTGTATACGTTTGCTTCACGAGATCTATAATCTCCACCTTTTACTGTATCGTAAAATAATCTGTAGGTAGAATCTCCATCTCCTTGATAGTTTTTAGCGGCATTAATACCTCCTTGCGCTGCAATTGAATGCGCTCTTCTTGGCGAATCTTGGTAAGCAAATGCTTTTACATTATACCCTAATTCTGCTAATGTTGCAGCAGCTGAACCTCCTGCTAAACCTGTACCCACTACAATAACATCTATATGACGTTTGTTGGCAGGATTTACCAAGTTAATTTCGTTTTTATAATCTGTCCATTTATCTTTAAGTGGACCTTTTGGTACTTTTGAATTTAAAGCCATAGTTTTTTAAGATTAATGGTTAAGATGATGAAATAGTGCAATAAAAATAAAACCTAAAGGAACAATTACCGAATATGCAATTCCTACTTTTTCTAGTTTCTTTCTTAAAGATGCTGCCCCAACTGATTGAAATGCAGAAGTGAAACCGTGTGCTAAATGCAAGCCTAAGAAAACAAAGGATACTACATAAGCGACAACTCTTGCTGGATGCACAAATTTATGCACCAATTCCTCATGATATCTTAAACCTTCTACACCTTCCATAGTTCCAGACCAATCTCCTTGTATAAACTTGGTGTTGATTTCTGGAAACCAAAAATCGATAAAGTGTAATAAAATAAATGCTAAAATGGTTAAACCACTCCAAATCATATTTCTACTAAACCAAGTAGAATTTGCTGCTCCGTTATTTTTAGCGTAACCAGCGCCGTTTGCTTTTTTGTTTTGCAATTCTAAGATAAAACCCATTACAAAATGAAAAACAACCGCAAAAATTAATACGGGTTGCAAGGCAAATTGAACTACAGGATTTGTACCCATAAAGTGTGAAACCTCGTTAAATAAGTCTGGACTAAACACAGACATAATATTAATTGTTAAATGCTGTAATAAAAAGAACATCAGAAAAAATGCTGAGAGTGCCATTGACACTTTTCTTCCTATTGAAGATTTGAAAAATCCGCTCATTGTTAATAGATTATAATTTTGAAGGCAAATTTACGGCGAAAAGCATCTATAAACAAGCATTTAGAATTGTTTTACAGTTATTTAGAATAATTATAAAATTACTAACCCATAACCATACTTTTTTTATTTCAAAATGATAAAAATCAGTAATAAAAACGGCTTTTTTATGTTGAGTTTTATGGTTTTACTGCTTTATTTGAAAGAATTAAACATTTCTTGTTTTTCCATTTATCCCTTAATTCATTTTCCGGAATTGTAGTGCCATCACAGGTTAAAAAATTGCCTTTTCTATCTTTTTTAATGATTTTCATCTTACCCACTTTAATAGCGTTAACCACTCTAAAAATCAATCCATTTTTAGGAACTGTACTTCCTTTTTGAATCAATTTTAAACCTTGTTCGTTATTCCATAAGTCCATTTTAGAGGATATTTCATCGGGCAGCGTACCGTCTTCTAATTTACCTTTTTTAAAGGTGATAAAATTTTCTTTTTCATGGGCTTTACCTAAGGATCGGGCTGCAGATTTACCTATTTCTTGATGTAATCTTGCCATCCAAAATGCGTGTCTAAAGGCATCTACTTGACCTCCTGAAGCATCACCATCTAAGAGCTTTGTTTTTTGAATGGAGTCTGAAATTCGCTGAGCTTCTAAAGAAATTCTAAGTGCTTTTTTTGCTTTTAATGGATGCATTAGTACCCACTTTTTTGCAGGCCTAGACAATTGAAAAAAATTTTTATGATTAGATTGCCCAAAGCAAACCATAACGTTTATACACAATATACAACACAAAAATTTCATTTTAATTTTTATAATATTTTTTAGGTATATCTTCTCCTTTATGGCTACTCATTGTCCAAATCATATTTGCTATCCACCATCTTTTATTTGAATAAATTAGTTGGTAACTATTTACACCAAACCCTTTAACTCCGTCTGAATCTTCACCATAAAAACTTTCAATAACTTGCGCAATTCCATTATATTCTTCTATAATTTGCCCTTTATTTGTTTCAAAATATCCTTTAGAATAATACTCATCAGTTAATGATTCTATAATTTCATTTAAGGTCATTGTTTCATAAATCTGCTCTCCATCTTCTACACCAACCACTGTAAAATGTGCTGTTGGTAAAAAGAGTTTTCTAAAAGAAGCTGTATCTATTTGCTCTCCTTTTTTAACACTCACTAAACGTTGTGTTTCGTTTGTAATTTCTTTTACACTTTGGTAAACGCTTTTATTTTGAGCACCGAGTACAAACGTTATAAATAATACAAAAAGAGCAGCGAGCTGTTTCATTTATTTAATTTCAAACTTTGTTTTATCATCTTCAATTTTTATAGTGTACTTCCCTTTTGGCAAATAATAAACCCCATTTTGAGCCGCTTTTATCTTGGCTTTTTTGGTCATTTTTTTATAGTCTTTTAACCCATTTTTAGAGAAAGAAACGTCAAAAATAGCTTCATTATATCCTTTATCTGCATTAATAACCATTGTGTTTACCTCGATATCTTCTTCGTAAATACTCAAAGTAACTTTCTTAGCTTCATTTACGTAAAACGGAACAACAACTTCTGGCACATAGGCAGGCCTCCATTGACTTCGAGAATTTCCCCAATTTCTACTTTCTTTGATATCAGAAACTCCAAAAATATGTACAGATTTTGCGAAAACTTTAGCTGTCATTTTTTGTAGTGGAGCAATATCTGCCTTATATAAACTTCGTCCGTGAGTTCCTACTATTAAATGTTTTGCTTCTGGTTGGATCACCAAATCATGCACGGCTACATTGGGTAAATTTTTATGAAATGCTTGCCAAGAAGCTCCTTTATCAAAAGAAACATACAAGCCATTATCTGTACCTAAATATAGTATGTTTTCGTTTTTTGTATCTTCTTTAATTACATTTACTGCGGATGTTGGAATAGATTCCCCAATATTTTTCCAAGTTTGTCCATAATCATCAGACATATATACATAAGGTGTAAAATCATCAAATCGATAACCGTTTAACGTCGCATAAACACGTTGTTTTTTATGTGATGAAGCCACAACTCTTGATACCCATAAGTTTTGTGGTAAACTGTTAGAAACTCGAATCCAACTTCCTCCTCCATTTTTAGTAAGGTTGATGTAACCATCGTCTGAACCTACATAAATTAAACCAAATTGAAACGGACTTTCTGAAATTGTGGTTAACGTTCCGTAAGCCACATTTCCTTTTTTACCTCCTGTAGTTAAATCGTCTGAAATGGTTGACCAATCTTCTCCTTGATTTAAAGACCTGTGTAATTTATTGCTTCCTAAATATAAAATATCTTGATTGTGTTTTGACAATAAAATTGGAGTTTGCCAATTAAACCTATAAGGATTTTCGCCTAAAGTATGTTTTGGCTGAATTTTTTCGTTTTTACCTGTTTTTCTGTTTACTCTAAAATAATTCCCAAATTGATATCCTGTATATACGATATTAGGATCTCTATCATCTACCTGAACCTGCATACCATCTCCGCCCATAATTGATTCATATGGATTTTGGCCTGTTTGCTGCCAACGTTTGTCTATTTTGGCATTATGATCTGCTACCCAAACTCCATTATCTTGCAAACCACCATACACTTTATAGTTTTTCTGATTGTCTGCATAGACCGAATAAAATTGCCCAACAGCAGGATCGTTTAGTTTAATCCAACTTTCGCCATCATCATAAGAAAGGTTTAAACCGCCATCATTACCATTTAAAATATGCCCCGATTTTTTTGGATTTACCCACAACGCTTGATGATCTGAGTGTACATTTTCTCTACTAATAGAAGTAAATGTTTTTCCACCATCTTTCGATTTTATGATAGGAACACCTAAAACGTAAATTCCATTTTCGTCTTGCAAATCGACTCTTATTTCTCCAAAATAATAACCATAAGAACTATATACTCCATTCAAAAAATTTTTATGTGTCTTATTCCAAGATTTTCCTCCATTGGTTGTTTTAAAGACCTCTGCACCAATAACAGGAGAATCGAATAACATTGAATTAGCATCTTCTAAATAACTGGCTAAATCCATTGGTTTTACTGAACCTACTCTTACCATTTGTTTCACATTCTCGGCTCTGTATTTTTCTTGAAAACCGTTGTTTTTTAGATAAGTATCTAACTTTTTGTTTGATAAATTCAGAAAATCTTCTGCAGACATTGTTTTAAAATCTTCTTTTGTTAATTCACCTGAGGGTTTTTTAGCCGCTCCTTTTGGTCTTCTAAACTGACTATCATGTAATGCATAAACTGTATTTTCATTAAAAACAGCTAAACCAATTCTACCTACACCATCACCCACAGGAAAACCACTTTTATCGCCAATTTTTGTCCAAGTTGTTCCTGCATCTGAACTTTTATAAATAGCAGAATTCTTTCCATCACCATCAAAATTCCAAGCTTTACGCTCTCTTTCCCAAGAAGCAGCATACATGATATTAAAGTTTTCTGGCGCAAAAGCCACATCTATAATTCCAGTATCATTGTTAATAAAAAGTGTTTTTAACCAGGTTTTTCCACCATCTGCAGTTTTAAAAATACCTCTTTCTTCATTTGATGAATATAAGTGACCAATAACACCCACAACAACTTCGTTCACATTACTTGGGTTGATAAGGATTCTACTAATGTGATGTGAATCTAACAAACCCATATTTTGCCAGGTTTTACCTTTATCTGTAGATTTTAACATTCCAATACCTGCGTAGCTAGAACGAGATGAATTTTTTTCGCCAGTACCTACCCAAATTGTTCCGCTTTTCCAATCTACAGCAATATCACCAATATTTTGGGTTGGCGCATTGTCTAAAACTGGGGTAAACGTTGTTCCGTTATTGTTTGTATACCATAAACCTCCTGAGGCATAACCTACATAAAATTCCGTTGAATTTTCTGGATTTACAGCCACATCTGCTACTCGCCCACTCATTAATGTTGGCCCAATATTCGTAAAATCTACATTCTTTACTAAAGAATTTTGTTGAAGCTTTTCTTTATCATTTAAAGATGTCTGAACAATAGAAGCTGCTGTACCTTGATGTTGGCTAAAAATAAGTGTCGTAAAAAAAACAAAACTGTACAAAAAGATTTTTTTCATAAGAACTAAGTATAAGCGTGTTAGATGATTTTATTAAATTTTAAATGACAAAAAATTAAAATTTTTACTAAAATATTAGTTTTTAAAGACTTCCTTTCGTTTTTATTGTTAATTTTTATTAAATTGGCTACCATTAATCATTTAAAATTTTTTTAAATGGGGTTTTTATATACGATAATTATTGGAGCTATATGTGGTTATATAGCTGATGTTTTAATGAGAGACAATGGTTTTGTGCTAATTGTAAATATTATTATTGGTATTGCTGGTAGTTTTGTAGGAGACTGGCTTTATGGAGAACTAGGTATTCATATTACTGTAGGTTCTGCCATTTTAGAAGACATTATTGTTGGTGCAACCGGTGCTATTATAATACTATTTTTAGTAGGTGTTTTAAGAGGAACACGATCTAAAAGAAGATAAAAAAGTACGCGTTTTAACAAAAAAAAGGTTGAGAACATTTTCTCAACCTTTTTTTTGTTATGTAGTTTTTAAAATTATCTCAGCGTTGGAGAATAGTTTGTAGGATAGTCTCCAGCTTTAGCCAAACCATCAGTTGCCTGGGTAAAGTTTGTACCAAACTCTGCGTCTATTGCAGCTAAAATTTTGTTAGCCATTAACGCATAACCTCTTGCTGTTAAATGAACCCCATCTAAACTAACTAAACCACCAGTAACTAGACTTGTTGTAAGTGTATAATTATCAAACATAATACCTGTTGAAGCTTCAGCTAATACTCCTTTAAAATCTACTAAAGCAACATTAGGATTTGCACTTGCCACAGCAGCTATAGTAGTATTGTAAGCGTCTGTAGCGGTTTTAATAGCAGTTTGTTCTTCTGGTGTTAATACCCATTCGTCTCCTAACGCTACTGCAACACCTCTAACTGAAGCAGGATTACTAGGGTCTGCTAGAGTACCAATAAAGCTTGCACCTGCTAGAATTAACAAATCATTAGCTGTTGTTTGTCTAAATTTAGGTAAAGCAGCAAAGGCTGGATTTATAGCTCCTAAATCTGTTAAATCTTCATCAATGATTACTACTGGATTTTGACCTGCTGAAAAGTTAATTAATCTCCTATTCAATTCTTCCTCTGTAAATAATCCTGGAGCTACTTGGTTTAAAGCTGCATAAGCCTGTTGTAAACCTCCATTATAAGCAGCGTATGCACTATTTACAGCTGCTGCTGTTCCTGCATCTAAAGGCACAGGATTATAAGGTACTGTCGTAAAATTTGCCAAATCTGTAATATATGGCACATTAGCTACTACTCCTTTTGCTCCATTTGCAGTTAAAGCAGTAACCATACCACTAAAAACACTTGCAAATACATTTGGATCTGTAATATCAGAAGTTCCATAAGTAGATGGATCAAAATTTCCTGTTTGATCTACTCCAGAACCTCCAGAAAGGGCATAACCTAAAACATCATTTCCGCCAATTTCAGATAAAGTAAAAAATGTTGGACTTTGCGCTAAAGCATCTCCCATAACTGTAGCAGTTGGGCTAGACGCCATTCTACCAAAGTAAGGATTTAATTGTCCATAACCAGGAACACCTAAATGGAAACTTTTTGCTCCTGGTGCGCCAAAATTATTGAATGGTGCCCCTGAAGCAGGCACCCCTAATTGTGTTGTAGGTGCAGCTGGTAACCTTGCTGGTCCTGCTCCATCAAAATAAAATCTTGTTGGTTGAACAGCAGTGCCATTAAACACTAAACCTCCAATATTATCATTCATTAATGGCTGACTAAAATCAGTCCCAAATTTTTGTGCTAAAATATTTGGAAAAGAATTTTCTTGAGCAGCTTTAAACATTGCACCATCTGTATACCCTGCAGTAAAAGAAGCACCAATAGCCACGTAACTAGAAAAATCTAATCCGTTAGTATTTAATGCAACTTCAGCAACGGCTTCAGCTTGTATTTCGGGTAAGGTATTATCTACATCACAAGAAACTATGCCTAATGATAAAAGAAATAAACCTATATATTTATAATTTTTCATAAAATATTTGAATTATGTATTAGTTATTAATTGTCCAAGAAAGGTAGTACTGAGAACCTATTGCACCAACACCAGGAGCACTTAAGTATTCTTGACCTGTTAAGTTAGACCCTCCTAATTTAAATACCGATTTAATACTTGGCACTGTATAGTTAACTTGTGCATCAAGTACTGTTCTTCCTTCTATTGTAGCATCCATAAAAGTTGACTCCCATAAATACTCATCTTGCCATCTTGCGTTAATGTTAAAACCGAAGTTTTCAAATAAATCAGTTTTACCAAATTGTAGTTTTACTTTATGTTCTGGTGTATTGAAACTTGGCTCGAAATCTGGATCTGAAGCTCTGTCGAAATCAAATTTTGCATAGGTATAGTTTAAACCAATATCAAAGCCATTAAATATTTTTGTATTTAAGCCAATTGATGCTCCATAAGAACTAATATCTGCAGCTGAGTTTGTGTACGTTTGAAAAACTGTAAAATCATCACTAGCCAATGCTGCTAAAGCCAAAGGAACTTGTGAACCACCAGGACCAATAGGAGCTGTATCTGATAAATCAGTTTGCCCATAAAAAGGAACGATAACATTTTTACCTGCAATAAAGTCTTCATAATTATTGTAATACACGCTTAAATCTATCGTTACTCTCTGGTTACCTGTATTCGCCAAACCTCGATATCCTATTTCTACTGCAGTTACTCTTTCTGGTTGAACCAAATCTACATTAGCCGCACTTGGCGCAGCAACTTGTCCTGCTGCAAATGCTGTAACTGAAGAAGCTGTAAAAGCATTTTCATATGCAGCTCTACCAGAAACAGCAATGGTAGGTGATCCTGTAAAATTTTGTCCATTACCACTAACAATTAAGGGTTGTGTTTGATATCTATCTAAATTATCTGGAGCAGAACCTACTAAATAAGCCCTACCCGCATTTAAACCAATGTATTGATCTTGCGTTGTTGGATTTCTAAATCCTGTTTGAAAAGAGGCTCTAAAGTTTTGATTCTTATCTTCTCCAGCTGCATAAGCTAAAGAGACTCTTGGAGAAAAGTTACCATCAAAATTTTGCGCCTTATCATAACGAATAGATGCTGTCAATTTTAAACGATCGTCTTCTAAAAATTTCTTTTGCATTTGTGTATAAATACCAAATTCATCGTAGTTAATAGGGCCATCATAATCTGTAAAAATACTTCCATTCGAATTTAAAGAATATAATCTATAAGAACCCCCAACTTGAAATTCTGCCCAATCAATAACATCTTGAAAATTATAATTTAGATCTGAATGATATAATTTTGTATTATCCTGAAACCTAGACCCTGTTATTAAATCTGGATCTGCAGTTACTCTATCAAATGCCTCTTGAAACTCTGGGGTACCAGGTACAAATCTTCCACTTTCTGCTGTTTGCCTTGCTATTGCGTGCGATTGATCTGAATTTGCGCCAGCCAATGTACTTTGTAAATAAGCACCTACATATTGTCCAAACCAAGTGTTATCGTCTTTCCATGCTCTATTAATATTAATGGCAGCAAAACGAGTATCAAAAGAATTACCAGCATCTTCGCTTGTCATATAACCTCTTACAAAGAAGTTTTTACCTCTAAATTCTAATTTATGTTGCTCCATAAAGAAGTCTTGAATACTGTATCTATTTGTTCCTTGATAAATGGTATTACCAACACCAAATTTAGAATTCCAAATTACTTCTAATCGATCATCGCCAAAAGGTCGATAATTTAAAGAACCACCAAATTTTACACTTTTTGCTTCATAATTCATCAAATCTCTTTCATCATAACCAGTTCTACTTACGCTTTCACTTGGTATTAATGCTGAAGCTCCATTAGGTATTATTCCTAAACCTTCTAAAGTTTCTGCAACACCTCTTAAATTTGTTGAAACCTCATCTCCATAAACATTTAAACCATCATAATTTCTATCAGAATTTCTATCTCCTGCAATGTAATCTCCATCTAAAGCTGTACCTTCTCTATTATTTCGATAATCTGTTGCAAACCATTCTGTACCATCTAAATAAGCTAAGGTAGCCTTAGCTGCAAATTTATCTGAAAATGCATACGCCATTCTAATATTAAAATCTGTATACTCATTAGTACCGGCAGCTTCTTGCATTGTTACACCACCTTTCATAGAAACACTAATTCCTTGATCATCAAAAGGGTTTTTACTCGTCATGAACATAATACCATTAAAAGCGTTTGCCCCATATAATGCAGAAGATGCACCTGGTAATAACTCAACTGTTTTTACATCTAATTCAGACATTCCTAACAAATTACCTAAGGCAAAGTTTAATGCTGGCGATGAATTATCCATACCATCTACTAGCTGCATAAAACGTGTATTTGCAAAAGTTGCAAAACCACGGGTATTTACAGATTTAAAGGTTAAACTGTTCGTATTAACGTCTACTCCTTTTAAGTTTTCTAAACCGTCATAAAAAGATGGTGAAGATGTATTTTTTATGGCTCGTGAATCTAGTCTTTCTACAGTAACTGGAGATTCCATAATACGTTCTGGAGTTCGAGATGCAGATACTACAATTTCATCTAAAGAAGTTTCGTTCTCTGTTAAACTAACTTCTACTTTTTGTTTTGTTTTTGTAATCTCTACTTCAACCATTTGATACCCTAACATAGAAATTTCTAGTGTAAATGGTGGGTTATCCGTTACTTGTAATACAAAATTTCCATCAAAATCTGTAGTTGTACCTACTGCTTTTCTAGAAATTTTAATGTTAGCCCCAGGGAGTGTTTCTCCTGTCTTAGCATCCTTAACTGTACCAGTAACAGTGGTTTGACCCACCATTTCCAGGCTACTGAAAGCTATAAACGCTATAAGTAAAATCTTTTTTATCATAATTTGAATTAATTTGTTAACTATAGTGCAAAATACAATTTTTTTTGAATTTCTGAATAAATCATCAATTAATTTATCATTTCACTAAATTAGTAAGAGGTAATTTATGATATAGATACCTTAAAACACAATCTTCTTGTTCTTTTTAACCTGCCTTTATTGTACATTTGTATTATAAAATTTTAGTTGTTGAAAATAATATATAACACTTCTGAATTCTCTTCTACAGCACAAACTTTTGTTACCATAGGCACCTTTGATGGTGTACATTATGGACATCAAAAAATCATAGAAAAGTTGGTCGCAGAGGCTAAACAGGCCAATAAAAAGTCTGTTTTGCTTACTTTTTTTCCGCATCCAAGAATGGTTTTACAAAAAGATGCTTCTTTAGAGTTGATAAATACCATCGAAGAACGTGCTTATTTATTAGAAAAAACGGGTTTAGATTACTTAATTATTCATCCTTTTAGTAAGGAATTTTCTAGAACTACTGCATTAGAATTTGTACGTGATATTTTAGTAAATCAACTAAATATTTCGAAATTGATTATTGGATACGATCATCATTTTGGAAAAAATAGGGAAGGAAATATTACGCAACTTACAGAATATAGCCATTTATACGATTTTACTGTTGAAGAAATTCCTGCTCAAGATATTGATGATGTTTCTGTGAGTTCTACCAAAATTAGGCGTGCTTTGCATGCTGGAAATTTAAAAACTGCAAACAACTATTTGGGGTATCATTTTATGCTGAATGGTAATGTAGTAAATGGCAAAAAATTAGGTGGGAAAATTGGTTATCCCACTGCTAATATCGATGTAAAAGAAACCTATAAATTAATACCAAAAACAGGCGTTTACGTTGTTAAATCTACTATTGATAATCAAACTGTTTTCGGAATGATGAATATCGGAAATAGACCAACATTAAATGGAAATCATCAAACTATAGAGATTCATTTTTTTGATTTTAATCAAGATTTGTATGATAAAAATTTAACGATTGAACTTATTTATTTTTTGCGTGATGAACGGAAATTCGATTCTGTAGATTTGTTAATTGATCAACTAAAAAAAGACGAACAAACTGCAAGAAATTACATTAAAGAAAATAATGCTCTTTAATGACTAAAAAGTAGGGAAATCTACTTGGTTTTAAATTCGTGAATTCGAGGCATAAATTATATCTTTGCCATCTTAAATTTCTACAAAATGTTACAAGTACAATTTATTAGAGAAAATAAAACTACGGTTTTAAAGGGTTTGGCAAAACGTAATTTTGCTGATGCTGAAACCATTATTGAACAGGTTTTAACTGCTGATGAAAACAGAAGAGCAACCCAAGTTGCTTTAGACAGTACTCTAGCAGAATCTAATAAACTATCCAAAGAAATTGGAAATTTATACAAAACAGGGCAGGCTCAAAAAGCCAATATCTTAAAAGAAAAAACCAGTCAATTAAAAGACAGTGCTAAAGATTTATCAGAAAAACTAAATGGCTTTGCTGATGATTTACAAACGTTGTTGTACCAAATTCCCAACGTACCTCACGCTTCTGTTAACGCTGGAAAATCTGAAGAAGATAATGAGGAAATATTTAAAGAAGGTGCTATTCCTGATTTAGGTGAACATGCCTTACCTCATTGGGAATTGGCAAAAAAATACGATATCATCGATTTTGAATTGGGTACAAAAATTACAGGTGCGGGTTTTCCTGTTTATAAAGGAAAAGGAGCCAGATTGCAACGTGCATTAATCAATTATTTTTTAGATAAAAATATAGCAGCTGGTTATACAGAAGTACAAGTGCCCCATTTGGTAAATACAGAATCTGCAACAGCTACTGGGCAATTGCCAGACAAAGATGGGCAAATGTATCATGCTACTGTTGATGATTTGTATTTAATTCCTACAGCAGAAGTACCAATTACCAATATGTTCCGCGGAAATTTAGTGCAAGAAACAGATTTTCCAATCATGTTAACCGGCTACACTCCGTGTTTTCGACGTGAAGCTGGTAGCTATGGTGCGCATGTTCGTGGTTTAAACCGTTTGCATCAATTTGATAAAGTAGAAATTGTAAGGATTGAGCATCCAGAGAATTCGTATAAAGCTTTAGACGGAATGGTAGAACACATTAAAACTATTTTACGAGAATTAAAATTGCCTTACAGAATTTTACGTTTGTGTGGAGGAGATACTGGTTTTACCTCTGCTTTAACTTTCGATTTCGAATTGTTTTCTACAGCGCAAGACAGATGGTTAGAAATAAGTTCTGCATCTAATTTCGAAACGTTTCAAGCCAATAGGTTAAAACTCCGTTTTAAAAATAAGGAAGGAAAAAGTGAATTAGCACACACGTTAAATGGAAGTTCTTTGGCTTTACCTCGTGTTTTAGCAGGTATTTTAGAGAATTATCAAACTGAAAATGGAATTCAAGTTCCGGAAGTCTTGATTCCTTATACAGGTTTTGATTTTATAAAGTAGGCAGTTTTCAGATAGCAGTTTCCAGTCAGAAATTGACCGTTTACTGAATACTGGTAATACTGGTAAACTGCATACTATTTAGTTAGCCACAATAGCTACCATTAATCTTTTGTATTTATTCATCTCTAAAAGTGAATTTAAATATGCACTAATTTGTCCGTTTTTCATAAACTCAATGGAGTTTTGTTTTGCGTTTTCGTACTTGTTGGCTAAGTCTTTCATACTCTTGTTTTGATTGGTTATTTACAGTATAGACAAGTTTCGTGCCAAAACGTTACAACAAATCGGCTAAATTAAATTGGTTTAATAAAAATTTAACATTTATGTTGATTATCTTTGATGTAGTATGAAGCAAATTTTCTTAATTACATTTCTATTTATTAGTTGTATTTCTTATGGCCAGCAGAAGGAAGATCAAAATGATTTTTTCTTAGCAGAAACCTATTATAGAGAAGGCGAATATGAAAAAGCCACTCAAATTTATAAGAAGTTATATGATAAAAGTACCTTTAACACTACCTATTTAAATCGCTTAATTTCTTGCTATCAACAGACTGATCAATTTTTAGTTGCCGAAAATTTATTGAAAGATAAAATTAAAAAAGACCCTGCTCAAAGTTACTTATACGTTTTTTTAGGCTATAATTTCGAGAAACAACAACTCAATGAACTGGCAAAAGTTAATTATGATAAAGCCATAAATTCTTTAAGTAATTCTTCTGCTTATGGAGGCGTTATTGGCCGACTTTTTAAAGATTACAACAAGTTAGATCTAGCCATTTTAGCGTATGAAAAAGCAATGGAGCAAAACGAGAACTCCAATTATAATTTTCAGATTGCCCAAATTTATGGTGAAAAAGGTGATTTTAAGTTGATGTTTGAATACTACATGAATTTAATTGATAAAAATGAGAATTATTTAAACTTAGTGCAGAGATACGCAAGTAAATACATTACAGATGATGCCGATAACGAAACCAATATTTTATTCCGAAAAACAGTATTAAGAAAAGCAGCGAACAACCCAAAAACAGCTTGGAATATACTGCTAAGTTGGTTGTTTGCACAACAAAAAGATTATGCAAAAGCATTGATTCAAGAAAAAGCCTTGTATCAAAGAAACCCATCAGATTTATCAGAAATATTTAGTTTAGGAAAACTTGCTTTTGAAAATAAAGAGTACGATGCTGCACAACAATGTTTCCATTTTATTGATAAAAAATCATTTTTAAAAGATGAAAAAATCGAAGCTAATGTATTTTTAGCAAAAATAGCTGTAGCCACCAAAAACAGTAAAACTGAAGAATTATTTGAAAAATTATTTGCCCAATTTGGTAAAAACCAAGAAACTATAGATTTGCAAGTTGAATATGCAGATTATTTAACTTTCAGCAAAAACAATCCACAAAAAGCAAACACTATCTTAGAAGAAGCCTTAACATTTTCTAAATCAAAATTTCCCAAAGCCAGAATAAAATTAAAGTTAGGAGATGTGCTTGTTTTTACAGGGAAATTTAACAAAGCATTAATCTATTTTTCTCAAATTCAAACCCAATTAAAAGGTTCTGAATTGGCACAGCAAGCTCGATTTAAAGTAGCACAAACCAGCTATTTTAAAGGCGATTTCGATTGGGCAAAAGCACAACTCAAAGTACTTAAAAGCTCTACGACACAACTGATAGCTAATGATGCTGTCGATTTATTTTTACGAATTACAGACAATGAACCTGTAGATTCTATTCCTTCTGGATTAAAACAATTTGCAAAAGCAGAACTGTTGGCATATCAAAATAAAAACGACGCGGCTTTACAAGAATTAGACGAATTGTTATCACCAAAAAATCAAAATAAAACTGCCTTTTTTGTTGGTGCAAAACCTGGCGAAGTTATTTATGATGATGTGTTGTATTTACAAGCAAAACTGCTCATCAAACAAGAAAAGTTTTTAGAAGCAATTGTAAGTTTAGAAAAAATTATTGCTGCAGATAATCAAGGGTTTTTAACAGATGATGTGTTCTATTTAATTGCAGAAACGTACAACAACAACCTAAATGATTTTGAAAAAGCAAAAGAATATTATCAAAAAATAATTTTTGAGCATCCTTCAAGTATTTATTTGGTTGATGCCCGAAAAAAATACCGAAAATTAAGAGGAGATACTTTATAGTCGTTAGTTTTTAGTTGTTAGTCAGTAGCGGGCTCATCTAAAATCTATCGTCTAAAAACTAAAGACTAATATGTACATATATAACGTAACTATAAATATAGATGAAGCCGTTCATAACGAATGGTTAACTTGGATGGAAACGCACATTTTAGAAGTGCTAAACACAGGCAAATTTACCGCTGCAAAACTAACAGAGGTTTTGGTTGATGAAGAAATGGGTGGCAAAACCTATGCTGTGCAATACACCACAAATTCTCGCGAAGATTTAGAAAGTTATTACCAAGAAGATGCTGAAAATTTACGAATAAAAAGTTGGAAAAAATTTGGTGATAAAATGGTAGCCTTTAGAACCGAATTACGATTAATTAAAGAGTTTTACCCTACTAATGTAAGTAATTAGCTTTCTACAAAAACAACTAATTAGGGTTAATTAAATTAAAATTTATAATGCCAAACTGAACTTGCCGAAGTTTTTAGTACCAAATTAAAAACTAGCACCAACACCAACTGAAAAAGCATTTATTTTAGAAACCCCTATTTTAAAATGTTCATAGCCAGAAAAAACCTGATAATTTTTGATATGATATTTTAACCACAATTTAGTTTTATGCACTTCTTGTTGATTGATGTTGGTCCATTTATGTGCAAAATCTAAACTAATTGGCTTTTTAATAAACCATTCTGCACCCACTCCCATACCAAAACTAGCCGTATTTACATCGCTACCAACGTGCATTACTCCTAATCCAAACCACGCATCAAAACGTTGTGTTCTAACTCTATAATATTTTAACAAAGCTGCGTAAAGTGTAAAAGAATCATTTGTACCATTGAGGTTTTCAATTAAATACAAAACATCAACATCTAAAGCAAATCGTTTTAAAAACCGGAAATTAACACCAAAATTATTACCGTATAAGTTTTTATTTTCTAAAACAAAATTAGTAGTAAAATCGAACCTTGTAATATTGTAATTTGTAGAGTCTGTATAAATAAAATTGCCATAATTACTTTCTTTATAAGCATAATTTGCTATTTCTGCATCGTGCATTCTGCCATACCTTTCGAAAGGAGATTCTATTACAACACCATAAAATGTATACGCTGCAATAGACCAAATTATTCTTGCAAAGGGGTTCTCGATATCATCATTAAAAGAATTTCTATTACTATTCGTTGTTTTTGAAGTTCTTTTACCACTATTACCAGACGAATTTGTTGTTTTTAAACTCTCTTTTGCTTTATTTAGTTTTCCATCTTGTGCAATACCATTGAATTGTAATCCAAAAAAGAGTACTGTTAAAAGAAAGATATTTTTTATCATTTGGTTGGTTTTTAAAAAATTAATCACCAATAATTATGCCGATTTTAACTGTATCTTTGTTTTTTATACCGAATTTGTTTCGGTACAGTAACCACCAAAAAAAGTTATGTCTGTAAAAGCAAAAAAACATTTAGGTCAACATTTTTTAACTGATGAAGGTATTGCTAAAGATATTGCAGATGCTTTAACCGGAAATGGCTATGACCACGTGTTAGAAATTGGCCCAGGAATGGGTGTTTTAACGAAATATTTATTACAACAAAAATTTAAAACCACTGTTTTAGAATTAGATAGAGAATCTGTAGCTTATTTAAAAGATGTTTTTCCTATCCATCACCTCAATTTAAATACATCTAAAGAAAAATTTGAAATTATAGAAGGTGATTTTTTAAGGCAAAATATAGAAACCATTTTTAATAAAAAACAAGTTGCTATTATTGGTAATTTCCCTTACAATATTTCTACACAAATTGTATTTAAAGCCATTGAGTATCGAGATTATGTTCCAGAATTTGCGGGAATGTTTCAAAAAGAAGTAGCGCAAAGAATAGCAGAAAAAGAAGGCTCTAAAATCTACGGAATTTTATCGGTGCTAACCCAAGCGTTTTTTGATGTCGAGTATTTATTTACAGTATCACCAAGCGTATTTAATCCGCCTCCAAAAGTAGATTCTGGAGTCATTAGATTCATTCGAAAAAAAGACTATTCTTTACCAGTTGATGAAAAATTATTTTTTAGAGTTGTAAAAACAGCATTTAATCAACGTAGAAAAATGCTGCGTTCTAGTTTAAAATCTTTTAATCTTTCGGATACGTTAAAAGAAGACCCTATATTTGCGAAAAGACCAGAACAATTATCAGTCACCGCGTTTATTTCACTCACGCAAAAACTAGCAAATCATGGTATTTGAAATTACTGAAAACTTTTTAGAAAATCTTTCAGCACTTATTGAAAGTAACAATCAATCAGAAATTACAGCACTATTTAAAGAGGTACATTTTGCAGATATCGCAGAGGTTTTAGAAGAGTTAAATTTCGAGGAAGCTATTTACATTATTAAGCTTTTAGATAGCGAAAAAACATCTGAAATTCTTACAGAATTAGATGAAGATATTCGCGAAAAAATCTTAGAAAATTTATCGGCTAAAGAAATTGCAGATGAAGTTGGTGAAATGGATACTGATGATGCTGCCGATATTATTGGTGAACTTTCAGACGAACGTCAAAAAAATGTTATCAATGCCTTAGAAGACGATGAGTTGGCTGCAGATATTAAAGAACTCTTGTCTTATGAAGACAATACTGCAGGTTCTTTAATGGCTAAAGAATTGGTAAAAGTTTACGAAACTTGGACAGTTGCTGGTTGTATGCGCAGAATTCGTGGACAAGCCAAAGATGTTACAAGAGTGCACTCTATTTATGTTGTAGATAAAGAAGATAAATTAGTAGGTAGGCTATCTTTAAAAGATTTAATTATTGCAAAATCAGAACAACGAATTGCAGATATTTTAAAAGATAAAGTAGATGCTGTAAATGTAAATGAAGATGATGAAGAAGTGGCTAAAATTATGGCAAAATACGATTTAGAAGCCATACCTGTTGTAGACGACAACAATGTACTTTTAGGAAGAATTACGATTGATGATATTGTTGATGTATTAAGAGACGAAGCAGAAAGAGATTATCAATTAGCAGCCGGTTTAACACAAGATGTAGATTCTGATGATAGTATTTTAGATTTAACAAAAGCGCGTTTGCCTTGGTTGTTTTTAGGATTAATTGGCGGAGTGGGCGCTTTTTTAATTATGGGCTTATTTGAACATACCTTTTCAGAAAATGCAGTTTTATTCTTTTTTACACCACTAATTGCAGCGATGGCTGGTAATGTGGGTGTACAATCATCTGCAATTATTGTGCAAGGTTTAGCAAATGATGATGTAAAAGGAAGCGTAAATAAAAGACTGATTAAAGAAATGCTTTTAGCCGCTTTAAACGGATTAATTTTAGCCCTCTTTTTACTGCTCTTTGTTTGGGCTTATGAAGGCAAAATATTAACGGCTTTGGCAATTTCTGCTTCTTTAGTGGTTGTTATTATAGTAGCTGGTTTAATTGGTACATTTGTACCACTATTCTTACATAAAAGAGGTATAGACCCTGCAATTGCAACAGGACCATTTATAACAACGTCTAATGATATTTTTGGTATTTTGATTTACTTTTTAATCGCAAAAATGATTTTAGGGATTTAATTTTTTCATGAAATTAAAGCACTTTCTTACTTTTAAAATGGATGTTTCTAGGCTGCAATTGCCTAAAAAATTTACATTCCCTTTTTATTATGAACCGCATCTTTTAGCTCAAATTGCAGCCGAAGAAATTCAAGAATATTTAGAAAATCAGACTGATTTTAAACATAATTTCGGGTTAAAAAATAACAAATCGACCTCAGCTATTGGAAAAATGTTTGGGGTTTTAGTGGTACAAAATAAAAAGAAAGAACTTGGTTATTTGGCTGCTTTTTCAGGTAAATTAGACGACCAAAGTTTACCAGAAAAATTTGTACCTCCTATTTTTAACATGAGAACAGAAGGGAGTTTCTATACCAAAGGCGAAGCTGAAATCGAAACTATTAATGAAAAACTTGGCGTTTTAGAAAATGACAACAACTATCTTGAAGTAACCAAAAATCTAAATAAATTAAGCCAAGAAATCGAAGCAGACCTAGCACTTCAAAGACAAAAAATGAAGCTTGCTAAAGTAGCTAGAAAAGTCAGAAAAAAAGAAGTTCTAGCTACTTTAAATGAAAAAGCGTTTAAAAACATCACTCAAAAATTAAAACAAGAAAGTTATAACGATCAATTTTTTTACAAAGAATTGCAAGAATATTATCAAACTAAAATTGATAAAATACAACAACAGCTCTCTGTTTATGAGGATAAAATTACTTCGTTAAAACAAAAAAGAAAAGAAAAATCGAACTACCTACAACAAACCTTATTTAAAAATTACGCGTTTTTAAATCGACAAAAAGAATTGAAAAGTTTGCTCAATATTTTTAATGATCCAGCCATAAAACCGCCTGCTGGCTCTGGTGAATGTGCTGCTCCTAAACTATTACATTATGCTTTTGCTAACGACTTACAACCGATAACTATGGCAGAATTTTGGTGGGGCATTTCGCCAAACTCAGCCATCAGAAAACACAAAAACTATTATCCTGCCTGCCAAAGTAGATGCAAGCCCATTTTAGGACACATGCTAAAAGGCATTAAAATGGATGATAACCTATTATTAGAAAATTTAGCCAAAAACAAAGCACTCGAAATTATTTATGAAGACGATGTTTTAATCGTTGTAAACAAACCTGCCGAATTTTTATCTGTGCCTGGTAAAGCCGTTAAAGATTCTGTCTATAGCAGAATTAAAGAAAAATACCCTACTGCAACTGGGCCTTTAATTGTGCACAGATTAGACATGTCTACCTCTGGTATTTTGCTCTTAACAAAAACAAAAGAAGCGAATGCAATACTACAAAGTCAGTTTATCAATAGAACTGTAAAAAAACGATATGTGGCTTTATTAGATGGAATTTTGAACGAAAATAACGGGAATATTCAACTCCCAATACGCGTAGATTTAGATGACAGACCCAAACAATTGGTTGATTTTAAATACGGAAAAAATGCAGAAACAAATTGGGAAATTATCAATATTAAAAATGGTAAAACACGTGTTTATTTTTATCCGATTACGGGTAGAACGCATCAATTAAGAGT
>P_2C_Liq_3_UnCtyDRAFT_100081_pt1 | contig 25914 bp, 24 predicted proteins | sample Pon2CUnioCityCA_3_FD_9720 | JGI IMG/M metagenome (IMG submission 9720)
CCAAAAGTTTACCTGCTGTTGTTAAAGCGAGTAGAATTCAAGAAAAAGTGGCGGGTGTTGGTTTTGATTGGGAGAAACCCGAACAAGTTTGGGAAAAAGTGCAAGAAGAACTTGCAGAACTAAATGAAGAGATTAAAGCTGGCAATACAGCAAACACAGAAAAAGAATTTGGTGATGTGTTGTTTTCTATGATAAATTACGCTCGTTTTATTGGCGTTAATCCAGAAAATGCATTAGAGAAAACGAATAAAAAATTCATTAATCGCTTTCAATATTTAGAACAAGCTGCCAAAAAAGAAGGCAAATTACTTTCTGACATGTCTTTAGAAGAAATGGATGTTTTTTGGAATGAAAGCAAAAGGCACTTCTCATAGAAATCCATCTTTTAGTATGCAATTTATATAACAACTGGTATTTATTTCAATTATTTCCGTTAGAAAGTAATTGAATTCTTTACATAAAACATGCTAAATTATTTCGTTTCCAATCCATATTCTCCAGATAAAGATCGTATTGCTCTGGCATCTGGATAGAGTTTAGAAATCAACAAAACATAATCCATTAAAAGGCTGTTTTGCGAATACTTAAAAAACCGTTCTTGTGCTCTTTTTGAACGTTGATAGTTTGCCAAAAAACGATTTTTCCAATCGGTTTCATAGTTGTTCAACAAAGATAAATCATCATTCTCTAAAGCTGAATGGATGGCTTTACTTGCCATAATTGCAGCCTCAAAAATAAACTTATACCCCTCGCCAACAATAGGGTTTACTTGAGAAACGGAATCGCCCACACAAACAAGATTATTTACGATAAACTTATCTAAAACTGGCGTTATGGGTATGCTTCCTCCTTCTACGCTTTCATTATCTTTCACCACTAATTTTTGAATAGCGGGTAATTCTAAAATTTTGTGCAATCTATTTTTTAAATCTTTAACAATTTTATCATCAAACGTACCAAAACCAATGATGGCTCTTTGATTTTTTAATGGAAAAATCCAACCATAACCACCTTTATAAATTTTACCAATTAAGAGAAACATCTCAGTAGAACTTCCTAAATATTTCACATTATATTCCACACCAGTTGCTAATTGTGTTTTCTTAGCAATAAGCCCCACTTTTTTGCTTAAAACACCATTTGTACCTGAAGCATCTACAAATAATTTACCCGAATATTTTTCATTATTTTGATCAATTACAGCAACAAAATTTCCATCCTCATCGGTTTCAATATTTTTTATATTAATCCCGGTTTTTATAGAGACATATTTAGCATCAACTGAATCCAGAAGTTCTATATGTACTTGCTTTTTGTCTAAAATATATAAATGAGATTTTATTTTTCTTTTTACTCTTTTTGAATGTAAAGTAATCGTATTGATATCTTGTGCAACTACATTAGGTGTTAACCCAAATTCATCAAGATCCATAAAACTACCTAAGGTATTAAAAGAAAATTCTAATAGACTTTTTTTTCGGTCAATAACAAGTATTTTATATTTAAGTCTACCTAATTCTCTTGCCAAAAGCAAACCAGCTGTACCTCCACCGACAATTACAACATCAAAATTATTCATAGTCTTTTTAAAACGATTTGTTATTTTTTTTGCCCACCATAAAAATTTACAAACAACTTGAAATTTTACTTATGAGCTCAGCGGGTTTATAGGGCTTAAAGATAACTTCATCAAAACCTATTTTTAGATAATTCTCTCTATCTTCTTTAGTAGCATTTCCTGTTAAAGCTAAGAAAGGTGATGCCCTATTTTTTTCTAAATTAGGCTTTTGTTTAATTAAAGCTTCACCCGTTAATCCTGGCATATTAATATCTAAAAGAATTACATCAAACTTATTATTTTTTAGTTTTTGTAAAGCTTCTACACCATCTTTAACTATGGTAACAACTGCGTTTTCTTTTACTAAAAAATGAGTGGTGATTTTTTGATTCAACCGATCATCATCTGCCAATAAAACTTGCTTATCTTTTAAACTTTTATTTCCTGATTTCTCAAATTCCATTATTTGTTTTTCTGCATGTTCTTCTGTTTTTTCAAAAGGAATTTCAATTGAAAAAACAGTACCAACTTTTGGTGTACTTGCCACAGAAACAGACCCTTTCATTGCACTTACCAAACGTTTTACGATAGACAATCCCAAACCTGCACCTCCAAAGACTCTGTTGTCATTTAATTCTGTTTGCCCATATTCTTCGAATATTTTTACTGTTTGTTCAGCAGTCATTCCTCTGCCAGTATCAGAAATTTTAAAACGTATTTCGTATGTTTTTTGGTTTTCAGAAATTACTTCAGATTGTAAAGATATTGTACCTTTTTCAGTAAATTTTAATGCATTACTCATTAGGTTTGTTAAAATTTGAGTAATTCTAACTCCATCTCCTAAAAGTGTATTCGGAATTTTATCAGAAGTTAAAATTTCTAAACGAACCGAATCATTTTTATGTTGATTTTGATAGTTGATAAAAACCCCTTGTAAAATTTGTTTGATATCTATATTTTCAATGGCCAATTCTAATTTTCCTGCCTCAATTCTTGATAAGTCTAAAATATCATCAACAATAACTTTTAAATTTTTTCCAGCCAACGCTAAATAACTTAAATACTCACGAGCCTTATCATTTATTTTTTCTCCTGCAATTAAATCCGTGTATCCTAAAATAGTGTTTAACGGATTTCTTACTTCGTGGCTCATCATGACTAAAAAACGAGATTTTTCTTCGTTAGCTTTGTCTGACGCTTTTCTTAAAATAGCAAGCTGTTTATTTTTTTCAGAAATTTCTCTTTTCAAAAAAAACAAATCGTTTCTATTTTGATTTAATTGCGTTATTGTTTTATAAATATGTGTGCGGTTATGAATTAAAAGAGAAATCGTTTTTTTTGTTTTTAACAATTCTACATCTACATTATATTCTTTTTGATTTGAGTTGATAATCATACCCTCCATCAATAAAAACTCATTTTCAGGCAGCGATTCTAAAGTACCATAAAGAAAAGGGCAAGGAATAAAAACCGAAGTGTTTTCTTTAAATTCTTTTACAACAAATTTACCCGCAATAATATCTTTAATAAGGCCTTCTTCATTTACAGAAAATTCAATAAATATATTTTCGATTATTGCTGGTATCAAAGGCGATTATTTTAGAGATTGTTCTGCTAAAATGGTAAATGCATCTTCTACATTTTCATTTTCTTTAGCACTTGTAATTAAATTTATAGGGATATTTACTTTGTTCTTTAATGCTTCTAATTGATGTAAGGAAAGTAAATCTTTTTTATTGCCAACAATCATTATCTCTTTTAAACCTGATAATTGCTGAACTACAGCTATTTGTTTCTCTATATTTAAATAGGTTTCTTCTCTACTTACATCAAATACATACATTGCAGCACTTGCGCCTAAAAAATAGGCTTTTGGCACTTTTTCATCGTCTCTTGTTCCTGCAACATCCCAAATTAACAACTTAATTTTTTCGGTATTTAATTCAACTATTTTAGTACTAACTCTTACTCCAATTGTACTAATATAAGCTTCTGAAAACTCATTTAAAACAAACCTTCTTATCAATGAAGTTTTACCAACTCCAAAATTCCCGACCAATAACACTTTTTTTGCAATCATTTAGAATAAGGTTAATCTAACTTTTTAGTTTTTATAAAGGTATCTACTATTAAATGATTTAATCGTTCTTCGTCTTCTAAGAAACTTCTATCCAATAAAATGCGCTCTGCAAGTGTATTGTTATAATCATACAATTCTTCTTTAAAATCACTATTTACAATACCCGAAGTTGCTGTAGCAATGTAAATGGTTTTAAAGTTTTGAATGGATAATTGAAAAGTTTCGAATTTTATATCTTCTAAATCTTGACCTTCTTTAGAGAAAGCATCTTCTGCAAAAGACTTAATAGCCGTTAACATACCAGAAACCATATCTTTGTCTGCGATACTACCTCTAGAAAAACTTCCTTTTAATAAACCCGAATCTTTTTCTATCACAAAAACTTCTTCGATTATTGGCTCAAAAACCTCTTGTAAAACATCATCTGCATCTGTTCTTTTTCCTTTAAAAAGTCGTTTTATAATCTGTGAAATAGAGAACTTATCGTTTATAGTTTGATTTATATTTTCTGTAAGTTTGGTAATTTCTGCGACAATAAATTTCTTAATCAATTTACCAATAATTGGGTAAAGTGCTTCTACAACTTCATCTTGAGATTCTCTAATTTGAACTTTAATAGATTCTGTAACTTTATCACCAAAATGTACTGAAAAATTATTTTTTAAATCATCAATTTTTTCGTCAACTAAAGGTTCAACTTTACGTTTAAACTTCTCTCGTTCTAAAATCTCATCTTTTAAAACATTAAAATCTTGCCTATCATCATATAAGAGAAGTTCTTTGAGTAACTCAAAACGGTTATCATGTTTATTATCTACAGTGGGTTTTTCCATCTATTCTTGCAACATCTGTGCAATTTTCTCTAACGCTTTCCCAAGTTTTCTGCGATCAACTTTCTCATCATCTAAATCGGCTAACTTCTTATCTAAATCATCATTTAAATCTTGGAATTTATGGTCTACTAAACTCTCTAAATCTGATAATTTATTTTCAAGATTAGCAATTGATTCCGCTAAACTTTTATTTGTATTATTCTTTAATTCTTCAATTTTATCGTAGACATCTGCAAACTCAGAATCGTATTTTTGAATATTTTCTCCGAATATTAAATCTCTTACTGCAGCTATTCTTGTATCAACTTGTTGGTTAGCTGACACTTCGTTATTTTAATCGGGACTTTTTGCCATAATTTATTTTTGATTTTTTGTAATACAACTATTATATGTTAGCGTTCTAATGTTCTGAAAACAATAGCCTTGTAGACAAATATACATTAAAAAACAAACTATTAAAATCTAGATACTAATTTTTAAACCATCAAAAGCCAAAAAAACATTTTCAGGAAGTTGCTCTGAAATTTCTTTATGAAAACCTAATTTATGACTAATGTGCGTAAAATATGTTTTTTGAGGCTGTATCTCAGCTACAAAATCTAACGCTTCTTGTAAATTAAAATGAGTGGGATGTTTATCTATTCTTAAGGCATTGACCACCAAAACATCCAAATTTTTAAGTTTATCTTTTTCAGTTTCCTCAATGCTTTTTACATCGGTTAAATAGGCAAAATCTTGCATTCTATAGCCCGTTATTGGTAGCTTACCATGTAATACATTTATTGGGATAACTTCTATATCGCCAACTAAAAAAGGAGTGTTGTTTACGTTAAATGGGATAACGCTTGGCGCACCAGGATACCTGTTTTCTTTGCTAAAAATATAATCAAAGCGCTGTTCTAAGTTTCTTAAAACCCTATCCGCTACATAAATAGGCATCTCTCCTATTTTATAACAGAAAGGTCTTAAATCATCCAAACCTGCAGTATGATCTGCGTGTTCATGTGTAAAAAAAACACCATTAATCAATTGCACGTTCTCGCGTAACATTTGTTGTCTAAAATCTGGTCCGCAATCAATTACATAGGTAACATCATCCCAAGAAATTAAAACCGAAGACCGTAAACGCTTATCTTTTGGGTTTGTTGACAAACAAACAGGGTCATTACTTGCAATCATAGGGATTCCTTGCGATGTACCTGTTCCTAAAAAAGTAACTTTTAACAGTTTTTTATCTTTTTTCATCTCAACAAAAATAAGATAAAAATTGACTGATAGCCTACTTATTTAGTACATTTGTTAGGTATTTTTAAAAAACCTTATATGGCAATTTCTTTAAAAGGAGACAAAGAAATTAGTAGTGTACCCACTACTAAAAACAAAGCATTACGCATAAATTTAAACTCAGATATTTACGGAACTTTTGCAGAAATTGGAGCGGGACAAGAAACTGCTCGTAATTTTTTTAGATCTGGCGCTGCTTCTGGAACCATTGCAAAAGCAATGAGTGCTTATGACAAAGATTTTTCTGATGCCATTTATGGAGTTGAAAATGATAGGCGTTATGTAACACAACCTCGTTTAAAGAAAATGTTAGGTCATGAAATTGACCTAATGGAAGATCGCTTAAGTAGACATAAACATCCTGATAAATTATTCTTTAGTTATGCAAATACAGTGACCACCATTGATTTTGCGAAAAAATTTAAAGGTCATGGCTGGGTTGGTATTCGTTTTCAATTAGATCCGTTAGAAGGATATAATGAAATTGTTTTGCATTTGCGTTTTAAAGAAACTGATGCGCGTTTGCAACAAGAAACACTTGGTATTTTGGGCGTTAATTTAATTTATGGCGCATTTTATTTAAATGACAATCCTAAAGATTTGGTAAAATCTTTTTATGATAATTTAAGTAATGACCAGCTCGAAATTGATATGATTAATTTTTCTGGGCCGCGTTTTATGTATGTCGATAATCGTTTAATGAGTTTACAATTGCTTAAAAACGGAATGACAAATGCGGTGATGTTTGGACCTGATGGAAACAACTTGTTACCTGCCCAAGTGCTATATAAGAAAAATATTTTAGCCTTAAGAGGTAGTTTTAGACCTGTTACAAAGGTAAATATGGATATGTTTGAGCAATCTAAAAAAATGTTCTTATCCGAAAATAAAGTTGAAGAAAGCAAAACTCAAATTATTTTTGAAATTACCTTAAGTAATCTTTCTGCTGAAGGTAAAATTAATGAAAGAGACTTTTTAGATAGAGCAGAATTGTTGTGTTCTTTAGGTCAAAATGTAATGATTACCAGTTTTCAACAATATTTTAAATTGGTAGAATATTTTAGCGAGTTTACGAAAGAACGTATGGCATTAGCTATGGGTGTTTATAATTTGATTCAAATTTTTGATGAAAAATATTATAGAGATTTAAGTGGTGGAATTCTTGAAGCTTTTGGTAAGTTATTCTATAGAGATTTAAAAGTATACATGTACCCGTATCATGATCAAAAAACTGATGAATACATTAACAGTGAAAACCTGAAGGTTCACCCTAGAATGAAAGAACTATACAAATTCTTTAAGCACAATGGTAAATTATTAGATATTAAAGATTTTGACAAAGATATTTTAGATATTTTCTCGAGGACCGTCTTAAAAATGATAATTAATGGAGAAAAAGGTTGGGAAGAAATGTTACCTGAAGGTATTGCAGAAACCATAAAACAAAAACGTTTGTTTGGGTATTCTAGAGTAAGAGCTAAAAGATAATATTAATAAAAATTATCTTTTATATTATTCTTTTTAATTCAATTTTAAATTAAACCTTTTTAGTATTTTTCTGTCTTATTATAAACGTTGTTTTTTGATAGACGAAATTACATTAGTACAACAACTTCAAAACACTAAAACTAGAGATAACGCTTTTAAAGTATTGGTAACACAATACAAAAAGCGCTTGTATTGGCATATCCGTAAAATAGTAATCGTGCATGATGACGCAGACGATGTTTTGCAGAATACTTTTGTAAAAATTTTTAAAAACATAAACAAGTTTAATCAAGAAAGTAAATTATACTCTTGGATGTATAGNATNGCTACTAATGAGTCAATTACCTTTATTAACAAAAGAGCAAAAGAAAGAAATGTAGATATTTCTGATTATCAACAACAATTAGCTAATACTTTAGAAAGTGATGTATTTTTTTCTGGTGATAAAATTCAGATTATTCTTCAAAAAGCAATAGCTACTTTGCCTCAAAAACAACAATTGGTTTTTAACATGAAATACTTTGATGAATTAAAATATGATGAGATATCTGAAATCTTAGAAACATCTGTTGGCGCATTAAAAGCCTCTTACTTTCACGCTGTGAAAAAAATAGAAAAGTACATAAAAACAGAAACAAATTAAACCTTTTTATTTTTTAAAGGTCTAACTAACAATGGAAAACGAGATAAAACATAGTTTAAATTTCATCAGTAAAAAAATTGGAAATAAGCCTGGTTTTTCTGTTCCTACAAATTATTTTGAAGGTTTAGAATTTGATATTGAATCAAAAATTTCGGAACAAAATTTCAATAAAAAAACTGCATTTAAAATTCCTGAAGATTACTTTAATACTGTAGAAGATCGAATTTTAAAAGATGTTTCAATTTACAAAAAACCCGTAAAAGTAATATCTTTAAAAGATCGCATTTTTAAAGCAATACCTTATGCAGCTGCAGCCTCTATCATTTTATTTATTGGTTTAAATGCATTTGTTTTTAACTCAGACAACGAATTAACCGTTGATGCTATTTCTGATAATGATATAGAATATTGGTTAAATGAAAACACCGCACACACCAACGACATTGCTACTTTTTTTGAAGATGATATTTTACAGGAAAATACATTTTCTTTTACTGAAATTAAAGACGAAAACATAGAAGATTATATAAATTCTATTGATAATTCATATTTCTTTAACGAATTAAATTAAATATCAGATTATGAAAAAATTAATTATTGTTATTTGTATGTCTTTATTTTTTTCAATTTCATTACAGGCTCAAATGAGTAAGGAAGGAAGAGATAAAATAAAAGCATTAAAAATTGCATATCTAACAGAACAAATCAACTTAACCACGGATGAAGGGCAAAAATTTTGGCCTATTTATAATGCATACAATAAAGAACAAATTAAAATAAGAAATAATTATCGAGATACTTTAAGAAAAAACATATACAATCATACAGTTGATTCTTTANATGAAAACGAAGCCAAGAAGCTAGTTCATTTAAAATTACAAACTGATAAGGATTTATATGAAAGTCAAATAAAATTTGTTCACAAAGTAGAAGGCGTCATTTCGTATAAAAAAATCATACAATTACAAATCGCAGAAATGGAGTTTGGGCGAAAATTAATGAGAAAATACAAACGAGAGAGACCTGATTCGAAAGATTAAAACTATCCCAAAAGGAGGCTGTCAGAAAAGTAAATACTTATAATTTTCGTTTAATTATTATCAAAAAAAAACCTCAAAAAGCTTAAAAAACTCAATAGTATTATTTAATTTTGAGTTCTTATTAAAGAATTAATAATAAAAAAGAGGCTGTTTGACTTTTCAGACAGCATCTTTTTATTTAATTAATTTCATACAAACGTATAATTCTGGTTTGTTTACCGTAAATTGTTTTAACCATATTAACAATTCATCAACTTCATNAGGCAACAATCTATTTATTGCTTTTTTTAACTCTTTACAAAACAACTCAGAATTAAAACTTACCTTTTGTAGTACAGTTTTGGTGTACTCAAACATTGCTCTAGCCATTTTAATTTAAAGATTTATGTTAAACAAAACGTATATTTTGCAATTTTATTGCATCTAAAAATATAAAAAAAACCAACATCGTAAGCAGATGTTGGTCTTAAAATTTTCTTTATAATTTGTTAAAATTATAAACTATTTACCTTTTCTACCAAAGCTTTAGCCTCTGTTTCTAATGCTTCGTTTATCGCTTTAAAATGTGCTTTTTTATTTTCAATATTTTTTGCATTTACTTTTGCAATTAAACCATCGAAAGTTGCAATAGCTTCATCAACTATTTCATCACCTTTTTTAGGTTCGTTTTTTAATATAGAAACGTCTAATGCATACTCAATAACATCTCCTAAAACGTAGTTTATATCTTTTTTTAAATTTTTTATGTTTGCCATAATTTTATTCTTTTAAGTTTTGCAAATTTAGGGTATTTATTTAAAAGAGCGTTAAAACATCCTTTATATTTAATAGCGTTTTATATGTTGTATTTAATGAGTCTTTTTCTGACACTTCTTCATGCGCCCAAGTAGTATGAAATGGAATATGTATTGCAGATGCACCAATTTTAATAGGTGGTAAAACATCAGATTTCAGAGAGTTACCAACCATTAAAAACTCTGAAGGTTGTATATCTAAATGCTGAATTAGCTTCTTATAATCTTTATCTTTTTTATCGCTCATTACTTCGATATGATGAAAATATTTAAGTAAGTTCGATTTTTCTAGCTTACGTTCTTGATCTAACAAATCGCCTTTTGTGGCTACAATTAGTTTAAACTTACTTTGTAATGATTGCAATACTTCTTCTACTCCACTTAAAAGCTCTATAGGTTTTTCTAACATTTCTTTACCTATATCTACAATGGCTTGGATGGTTTTTGGGTTGATTTGATAGTTGGATAGTTCTAAAGCACACTCAATCATAGAAAGCACAAAACCTTTTATGCCATAACCATACAAATTAAGATTTTCGATTTCTATCTTAAAAAGTTCTTGATCTATTTTATTTTCTGTCTCATATTTACCTAATAATTTTGCGAATTTATGCTCTGCCTCTCTAAAATAGGTTTCGTTTACCCACAAAGTATCATCAGCATCAAAAGCTATAACTTTAATATTTTTATACATTTTTTATATGAATTATCGCTTTTTCTAAATCTTCAGGTGTATCTATTCCTACAGCTTCCACATCGGTTTCTACCATTTTAATTTTTTTTCCAATCTCCTGATATCTTATCGCTTCTATCTTTTCTGCAGCTTCTAATGGTGTAATTGGCGTGTTGTAAAAATCGATTAAAGCTTGTTTTCTAAACGCATAAACGCCTTTGTGTTTATAATATTTTACAGCAATAGTTGTGTCTCTATGAAAGGGAATTACACTTCTAGAAAAATAAATTGCCAAATCATTTACATCAGTAATCACTTTAACATTATTCGGATTTTCGATATCCTCTTTATTTGTTATTTGCACTTTTAAAGACGCTAAATCAATCTCTTTTTTGGTGTCATTTTTAAAAACATCAATTAATTTAGATAATGAAACTGCATCAATAAAAGGCTCATCTCCTTGAACATTAATTACCACATCTACTTCTAAATCAATAACTGCTTCAGCAATTCTGTCAGAACCACATTCGTGCTCTTTTTTGCTCATAATTACTTTACCATTGGCACTTTCAATGGTTTTATAAATGATATCAGAATCGGTTATCACATAAACTTCATCAAATAAATTAGTGTGTAAAGCTGCTTCATAAGTTCTTAAAACAACAGGTTTCCCTGCCAAATCTTTCATTAACTTTCCTGGAAAACGAGATGCACTATAGCGTGCAGGAATCATTGCAATGATTTTCATAAAGTTGTTTTTACAATTCGTTGTTAACTCTATTATTGAGAATACAAATTTAAGATTAAAAGAATTAATGTCATTTTAATAAAAGTAAATACTATAAAAAAACATACTTTCTATTAAAAACGTAACATATTGTTTTAAAGTACTACTAATATGTATTTGTAGGCTTCCCCAATTTCGAACTGTTTATTAATCCAAATATATAGTTTTTCCGTTTTAAAATGAATTGGTTTNTCTTCATATTTTTTGTTNAAACCAATTTATTTTAAAATGNGCCCAGCGGCAGCGACACGTTGTTGCTCCTTAGGGTATTTTAACGGTGGTATTTTCCCTAAAGCATCGTGTGGTCTATGATTATTATAATCGTCCATCCATATTTGGGTTTGCTCTCTGACTTGGTTTAGATCTTCAAAAATATATTTATTAAGAACCCCCCGTCTATAAGAACCATTAAATCGCTCTACAAACGCATTTTGAGTGGGTTTTCCTGGTTGTATGTATTTAAATTCAATATGGTGCATCTTACTCCAATCATTGGTGATATGGGCTATAAATTCAGGCCCATTATCCATTCGTATCTTTTTTGGTTTTCCTTTTTTATTGATTAGATGATTAAGAACCCATACAATTCGGTTACTGGTCAATGAGAAGTCGATTTCTATGTGTAATGCTTCTCTGTTATAATCATCAATGATATTAAATGCTCTAAAACGTCTTTTATTCTCTAATACATCTGTTACAAAATCCATACTCCAGGTATGGTTAATTTCAGTAGGTACTTCTAAGGGCTCTTTTACTCTTGCTGGTAATCGTTTCTTTACTTTTCGCCTTAAAGGAAGACCTAGGGCCACATAAACTCTGTGCACTCGTTTATGATTCCAAGGTTTACCTTCGTTGCGTAAGCGATCATAAGCTTTCCAAAAACCTTCTTCTGAGTGTTTTTTAGCTTTTTGTTGTAAAGCTTGCTCAATGATACTATCATCTTTAGGCAATGGATTGTAATAAAAAACACTCTTACTCATCTTTAAAACACGGCACGCCCTACTGATACCGTAATGAATAAGTTCCTTTGTAATGGCTCGTTTACGGCAGGGCTTTAAAGCTTTTTTTCAATAATCTCCTTTGCCATTTGATGGTCGAGTGCCAAGGTTGCATACATCTGCTTTAACTTACGGTTTTCTTCTTCAAGCTCTTTTAACCGTTTTAACTCCTTGGAATTCATACCTGCATACTTAGAACGCCATTTGTAAAAAGCGGCTGAACTTACTCCATGTTCTCGACTGATTTGATCTACGCTTTTACCGTTATCAAATTCCTTTAAGATCTTTGCGATCTGTTGGGGTGAAAATTTACTTGTTCTCATAATAATGTTTAAAATTAAGATAATTATTCTACTTTTAAACAGTTCGGTTTTAAGGGAAGCTTACATTGCGAGCTTTTTTTATTATACTATTTAAGTTGTGAAATTATCTTTCAGTTCTAGTTTCTGCCTTTTTTTCGCCTTTTTCAATGTTAATGGTTAATTCATCTTTAACATCGTCAAAATCCATAGCAATGGTATCGCCTTCTGTTAATTTAGAATTTACAATCTCTTCAGCTAAGGCATCTTCAATATATTTTTGAATCGCTCTTTTTAAAGGTCTTGCACCATATTTTTTATCGAAACCTTTATCAGCAATGTAATCTTTGGCTTTTTCACTTAATTTTAGCGTGTATCCTAAATCAGAAATTCTATGTAATAATTTGTCTAATTCAATATCTATAATAGCGTGAATATCTTCTCTTTCTAAAGCATTAAACACAATTACGTCGTCAATTCTATTTAAAAATTCTGGCGCAAAAGATTTCTTCAAAGCACCTTCAATTACAGATTTTGCGTAGGCATCTGCTTGTTCTTTTTTAGAAGATGTACCAAAACCAACACCACCACCAAAATCTTTTAATTGTCGTGCACCAATATTAGAAGTCATAATAATTATAGTATTTCTAAAATCGATTTTACGACCTAAACTATCTGTAATATGTCCGTCATCTAAAATTTGTAACAACATATTAAATACATCAGGATGCGCTTTTTCAATTTCATCTAGTAAAATAACAGAATATGGTTTTCTGCGCACTTTTTCTGTTAGTTGGCCACCCTCTTCATAACCTACGTATCCAGGAGGTGCACCAATTAAACGAGAAATGGCGAACTTTTCCATATACTCACTCATATCAATTCTAATTAAAGAGTCGTCAGAATCAAATAATTCGCGAGCTAAAACTTTAGCCAATTGTGTTTTACCAACACCAGTTTGTCCTAAGAAAATAAACGAACCAATTGGTTTGTTAGGATCTTTTAGGCCTACTCTATTTCTTTGAATTGCTTTCACAACTTTGGTTACAGCTTCATTTTGCCCAATTACCTTTCCTTTAATCATTTCAGGCAGTTCGTGTAGTCTGTGACTTTCTGCTTCGGCAACTCTATTTACAGGTATGCCCGTCATCATCGAAACTACTTCTGCAACATTATCTTCAGTAACAATTTCTCTATTTAGTTTAGAATCATCTTCCCATTGCTTTTGAGCAGAATTTAATGCAGCTTCTATATTTTTTTCATCATCTCTTAACTTTGCAGCTTCCTCATATTTTTGACCGTTAACAGCTTTTGTTTTATTGTCTTTAATGATTTCTAATTTTGCTTCGAGTTCTAAAACCTGTTTAGGTACTACAATATTTGTAATATGAATTCTAGAACCAGCTTCATCTAGAGCATCAATCGCTTTATCTGGAAGGTATCTGTCTGTCATGTATCTATTGGTTAATTTTACACAAGCCTCAATAGCATCATCTGTAAAATCTACGTGATGATGTTCTTCGTATTTACTTTTTATATTGTGTAAAATTTGAATGGTTTCTTCAACTGTTGTTGGGTCTACAATTACCTTTTGAAAACGACGTTCTAAGGCACCATCTTTTTCGATATTTGTTCTAAATTCATCTAAGGTTGTAGCTCCAATACATTGTATTTCACCTCTTGCTAAAGCGGGTTTTAACATGTTAGATGCATCTAAAGAGCCTGTAGCCCCACCAGCCCCAACTATAGTATGAATTTCATCTATAAAAAGAATGATATCCTCATTCTTTTCAAGTTCATTCATTAGCGCTTTCATACGCTCTTCAAACTGACCACGATACTTTGTGCCAGCCACCAAGCTAGCCAAATCTAAAGAAACAATTCTTTTGTCAAATAATATTCGCGATACTTTTCGATCTACAATTCGTAAAGCCAAACCTTCTGCAATGGCAGATTTACCAACACCAGGTTCACCTATTAACATTGGGTTGTTTTTCTTTCTACGACTTAAAATTTGGGAAACACGTTCTATTTCTTTTTGACGGCCTACAACAGGATCTAACTTTCCTTGTTCAGCCAAATCTGTTAAATCTCGACCAAAATTATCTAAAACAGGTGTTTTCGATTTTTTGCCGGTTTTACCTTGTTGCTTTTGCTCAAAAGGATTTGGTTTGTCAGATGCATATTCGTCATCAGAAGGAGTTTCTGCAATTGGGTTTGTAGGCAAATCTACATCAGTATTATCTATATGTAACTGTTTGTATAATGCTTTTGCCTCATCGTAATTTACGTGATACTTTTGTATTAGTTTTGTGGTTGGGTCGTTTTCATTACGTAAAACACAAAGTAATAAATGCGCAGTATCTATAGCTTCACTTTGGTATAGTTTGGCTTCTAAAAATGTTGTTTTTAAAGCTTTTTCTGCTTGTCTTGTTAAACGCAAACTAGGTTTGTCAGTAATTTCTGTAAATGTTGGGTTTGACGGATTTAGTTGCTCAAGTTTTTTACGTAATAGCGTTAAATCAACATCAAATGCTGTTAATATTTCTATTGCTTTTCCTTCGCCTTTTCTAATCAAACCAAGCAAAAGATGTTCTGTTCCAATAAATTCATGCCCCAATCTTAAGGCTTCTTCTTTACTGAAAGTAATTACATCTCTAACTTTTGGTGAAAAATTATCGTCCATATTTCTTTCTATTATTTGATGTGATGTAAATTTAGTCCTTTTTTTACAAAATAATTACAAAAAAGATGCCATTGTAAAAAACTGACAGTTTGACTCGATTTACAAGATAGAAAACTACTGGAAATCAAGCAAATAAAACACTGTTAAAAATTATTAAAAAATGTTGATAACTCTAACCTTTTCGCGGGTGTAAAATCTTTGCAAATACTATAAGAAATCGTATCTTGCCTTGTTTTAAATTTTAGCATAAATACTAATAAGAATTATATATGGCAGACGGAGAAAAGTTAATTCCGATTAATATTGAAGAGCAGATGAAAGCTGCATACATTGATTATTCAATGTCAGTAATAGTTTCAAGAGCATTACCAGATGTAAGAGATGGTTTAAAGCCAGTACATAGAAGAGTTTTATTTGGTATGCATGAGTTAGGAATTAAAGCCACAGGATCGTATAAAAAATCGGCAAGAATTGTTGGAGAAGTTTTAGGTAAATATCACCCTCATGGAGATACTTCTGTGTACGATTCTATGGTAAGAATGGCACAAGACTGGAGTGTGCGTTATATGATGGTAGATGGACAAGGAAATTTTGGTTCTGTAGATGGAGATTCTCCAGCTGCAATGCGTTATACGGAGGTAAGAATGCAAAAAATATCGGAAGATATGTTAGCAGATATTGAAAAAGATACTGTAGATCATACCTTAAATTTTGATGATACACTGCAAGAACCAACGGTTTTACCGACTCGAATTCCTAATTTATTAGTAAATGGGGCTTCTGGTATTGCTGTAGGTATGGCTACTAATATGGCGCCTCATAACCTAACCGAAGTTATTAATGGTACTATCGCTTATATTGAAAATAAAGATATAGAGATTGATGAGTTAATGCAACATGTTACTGCGCCAGATTTTCCTACAGGTGGAATTATTTATGGTTATGATGGGGTTAGAGATGCATTTCATACAGGGCGTGGGCGCATTGTAATGCGCGCTAAAGCCATTATCGAAGAGGTAAAAGGACGTGAGTGTATCATTGTAACTGAGATTCCTTATCAAGTCAATAAAGCAGATATGATTAAAAAAACTGCAGACTTGGTAAATGAAAAGAAAATTGAGGGGATTGCAAATATTCGAGATGAATCTGATAGAAACGGAATGCGTATCGTCTATATTTTAAAACGTGATGCTATTCCGAATATCGTATTAAATAAATTATTTAAATACACGCAATTACAGACTTCTTTTAGTGTAAATAATATTGCACTAGTAAAAGGAAGACCTGAGCAACTAAATCTAAAACAATTAATTCATTATTTTGTTGAGCACAGACACGAAGTAATAGTTCGTAGAACAGAGTTTTTATTAAAAAAAGCAGAGGCTAGGGCCCATATTTTAGAGGGATTAATTATAGCTTCGGATAATATCGATGAAGTAATTAAAATTATTAGAGCATCGTCTAATGCAGATGAGGCCAGAGAAAGTTTAATTGAGCGTTTTGAATTGACAGAAATTCAAGCAAAAGCAATTGTAGAAATGCGTTTGCGTCAATTAACAGGGCTAGAGCAAGATAAATTACGTGCTGAGTATGATGAAATTATGATAACTATTGCTGATTTAAAAGATATTCTTGATAATGAGTCAAGACGTTATGACATCATTAAAGAAGAGTTATTACATATTAAAGATAAATATGGTGATGAACGCAGATCAATTATAGAATATGCTGGTGGAGACATGCGAATTGAAGATATGATACCGGATACAAAAGTAGTGGTAACAATATCTAATGCAGGATATTTAAAGCGTACAAATCTTGATGAGTATAAAGTTCAAAATAGAGGAGGTAGAGGTCAAAAAGGTGCAACCACACGAAATGAAGATTTCTTAGAGCATTTATTTGTAGGTACTAACCATCAATATATGTTGTTCTTTACACAAAAAGGAAAAGTATTTTGGATGCGGGTTTATGAAATTCCTGAAGGTGGCAAAAACACAAAAGGGAGAGCAATGCAAAACCTAATAAATATAGAACCAGATGATTCTGTAAAAGCATTTCTAGTAACTGAAGATTTAAAAGATGAAGAATATGTAAATAGTCATTATGTAATTATGGCAACTAAAAAAGGTCAAGTAAAAAAGACTTCTTTAGAGCAATATTCTCGTCCTAGAACAAATGGAATTAATGCTATTACCATTAAAGAAGATGACGAACTTTTAGAAGCTAAATTAACCACAGGAGATAGTCAAGTTATGTTAGCTTTAAAATCGGGTAAAGCCATTCGTTTCGAAGAAGCAAAAACAAGGCCTATGGGAAGAACCGCATCTGGTGTTCGAGGAATTACTTTACAACATGAAAATGATGAAGTTATAGGTATGGTGGCTGTAAATGATATGGAAAGTAATATTCTTGTAGTTTCTGAAAAAGGGTATGGAAAACGTTCAAGTGTAGAAGATTACAGAATAACCAATAGAGGAGGTAAAGGGGTTAAAACCTTAAATATTTCTGATAAAACAGGTAATTTAGTAGCCATTAAAAATGTTGATGATTCTAACGATTTAATGATCATTAATAAATCTGGAATTATTATTAGAATGGCAGTAGAAGATTTAAGAGTAATGGGACGTGCAACACAAGGTGTACGTTTAATAAATATTAAAGGCGATGATAGTATTGCCGCCGTTGCAAAAGTGATTAATGAAGATGATGCTGACGAAGATTCAGAAAATGGCACGGAAATTGAAAATGGTTCAAACGAAAACCAAGAATAAAAATAAATTAAATAACAGATTAAAATGAAAAAACAAATAATAGCCGTTTCATTAGGGTTAATGTCAATTGGAATATTCGCACAAAAAGATGAAATAAAAGCAGTAGAAAAAGCTTTAAAGAAAAATGACTTTGCAACAGCAAAACAAACTATTGAAACTATCGATGAAAGTGCAGTAGAAGATAAATACAAAGCAAAATACTATTTCTTAAAAGGTGATGCTTATGGCAAATCTGACGTTAGAAAAGCTGCAGAAGCCTACAACAAGTTATTTGAATACGAAAATAAAATAGGTAAGCAAAAATATACGAAAGAGGCACAACCTAAATTAAATACACTAATTCAGTTTGTTTCTCAAAAGGCAATAGATGCTTATAACGATTCAAAAGACTACAAAACAGCTACTGAAAATTTTTATCTAACGTATAAATTAAGTCCTAAAGACACCTCTTTTTTATACAATGCAGCTGTAAGTGCTTCTTTAAATAAAGATTATGAAACTTCTTTAAGCTATTACAATGAATTAAAAGAAATTGGGTATTCTGGAATTACAACCCAATATTTGGCTACAGATAAAGAAACAGGAAAACAAGATGTTTTTCCAAGTAAAGAACTTAGAGATCTTTCTGTTAAAACCTCAAAATCTCATATAAAGCCTGTAGATAAATCTTCAGAATCTAAACAAGCAGATATCATAAAAAATATAAGTTATATTTTAATAGCTCAAGGTAAAACTGAGGAGGCTATAGTAGCGATAAAAGAGGCTAGAGAATCAAATCCAAAAGATTTAAATTTATTATTAAACGAAGCTCAATTGTATATCAAACTAGAAGATATGGAGAAATTTGGTATCTTGATGCAAGAGGCTATAGAACTAGATCCAGAAAATCCAACACTTTTCTTTAACTTAGGAGTAGTTAATCAGAATGAAAAGAAAACTGATGAGGCAATTTCTTATTACAAAAAATCGATAGAATTAGACCCTAATTATGGAGATGCTTATATGAATTTAGCGGTAGCTATTTTATCTAGAGAACAAGCTATTGTTGAAGAAATGAATAAAAACTTGTCGAATTTTAAGAAATATGACGAGCTCGAAAAAAAACAAAAAGCATTGTATAAAGAAGCATTACCTTATTTAGAAAAGGCAGATGAATTAGGTAGATCAGAAGATACTGTAAAATCGCTTTTAAATATATATGATTTATTAGAAATGACTGCAAAAGCAGATGTTTTAAGACCTATTTATAAAGAAATGAGAGGTCAATAATAAAAAAGACATAAAATTATAAAAAAACCGAAATCATAAGATTTCGGTTTTTTTATATAATTTTTTTAATAACCCTTAATTTATGTGTATGCGTTTGTAAATCACTGTTAAAAATACCACTATGATCTAAAGTGTCAATTCTTACTTTTCCATATACGTGAATAATATGATAATCTTTCAAGATGATACCAACATGGATAATTTCACCTTCATCATTATCAAAGAAAGCCAAATCTCCAGGCTCACTTTCTTCTATAAAACTCAATCCTTCACCCTGTTTAGCTTGCTGATTTGCATCTCTATATAACTGGTAACCACATAATTTATAGACCATTTGCGTAAAACCAGAACAATCAATTCCAAAAGGTGTTTTTCCGCCCCACAAAAAAGGTGTATTTAAAAATATAAATGCTTTTTGTATAATTTCACTTTTAGGGAGTTGTCCTGAAATAATATTTCCTTCAAATCGAAATTTTTTAGTATTGATTTCGAATTCGTTATTTGAAAAAAATGGCAATCTTGAACCTAATGGAATAGTAAAGAAATGGTTTGACTCATTGGATATAAAATCAATTATTTCTCCAGAATAGGTATAATTGTTTTCTTTTAACTTAAGAAACTCAATTTCAGAAATCTCTTCAAACTGTTTGTTATCTATGTAGGCTTCGTAATCATCAAAAGCGATTTTAATTTTACTCCAATGCTTTTGTTTCTCAAGAATGGTAAAACTCTCGCCAAACAACAATTGACTAACCATTTCTGATTTATCTGAAGGTTCTGCTCTTAAAGGAACAATGCTTAAATTACAAATAGCGTACAATGTATCCTAAAATTAAATGCGTTCAATAATTAATGCACTCGCGCCTCCACCACCATTACAAATAGCAGCAGCACCAATTTTTGCATTGTTTTGTTTTAATATAGATGTTAAAGCAATCACTATTCTAGCTCCAGAAACACCTAAAGGATGTCCTAAAGATACAGCTCCACCATTTACATTGACATTGTCATTTTTAAGTCCTAAAATCTTCATATTGGCTAAGCCTACTATAGAAAAAGCTTCATTTAATTCGAAATAATCTACAGCATCAATAGAAATATTTGCTTTTGCCAATGCCTTTGGTAGTGCTTTTGCAGGAGCAGTTGTAAACCATTTTGGCTCGTGAGCAGCATCAGCATAACTCAAAATTTTTGCAATTGGGTTTATATTAAGTTCTTTAGCTTTATCAGCAGACATTAAAACTAAAGCTGCACCGCCATCATTTATCGTTGATGCATTTGCGGCAGTAACTGTACCGTCTTTTGTAAAAGCGGGTCTTAATGTCGGAATTTTATCCATTTTAACATTCTTATATTCTTCATCTACCGAAAAAAGAATAGGTTCTCCACGTCTTTGAGGAATTGAAACAGGTACAATTTCATCATCAAATTTACCTTCACTCCAAGCCTTTGCAGATCTGTTATAAGATTCAATAGCAAATGCATCTTGGTCTTCTCTAGAAAATTGATATTCAGTAGCACACTCATCAGCGCACACACCCATTGCTACTTTTCCGTAAGCATCAAATAAACCATCTTTTTGCATACCATCTTCCATAGTAATTGGCCCAAATTTTGAGCCATTTCTTGCGTGTTGATAATGTGGTATAGCACTCATACTTTCCATTCCTCCAGCAATTACAATATCAGCATCACCTAAAGCAATAGTTTGCGCAGCCAACATTATAGATTTCATACCCGATGCACAAACTTTATTCACTGTAGTACAAGGCACAGTGTCTGGTATGCCTGCATAAATTGCAGCTTGTCTTGCTGGTGCTTGCCCCAATCCTGCAGAAACAACATTGCCCATAAAAACTTCTTGAACCAAACTAGGGTCTAAATTTATTTTTTCTAAAGCACCTTTTATGGCTATTGCGCCTAATTTTGTTGCGGGTATGGAAGATAAACTTCCCATAAAACTACCAATCGGAGTTCGAGCTACAGATACAATTACTACATCTTTCATATAAGTGATTTGAGGTATTTTTTTAATTATTTTCTTCTGCTAAAATAACTATTTTAAATCAAAAAGAAATCTTAATCAAATTGTAATTTTTAGCCTTCGTATATTTACAGTAAGTTTGTTAAATCAATAGCATTTTTTATGGGCGAATTTGTAAATAAAATTTATCGAAATAATACTATAATTTATAAGGTGATCTTATTTTTAATCACCACCATTGCCATTGTTTATTTGTTTCCAAAGGGTGGACAATTTAAATATGATTTTAGCAATGGTCAATTATGGAAATACGATAATTTGTATGCAACTTTTGATTTTGCTATTCAAAAAACAGATGACGAAATCAATCGAGAGAAACAAGAAATAAAAAAGAATGCAAAATTATACTTTCAATATGATGCAGCAATAGTAAGTAAAGTAAATGAAACCTTTAAGAATAAAATTAATCAAATAAATACTAACGATTCTTTAACAGCAGATGATGTTTATAATTTAAAAACTATAGGAGAGCGTGTTATAGAAGACGTCTATAAATTTGGTTTTTTAGAACCTGTTAGCAAAAATCGTATTGCAAAAAAAGACGAAATAATAGCGCTAAAAAAGGAAAACGAAGTACAAGATATTTTGTTTAAAAGTTTATATACATCAAAAGATGTCTTAACGATCATTAAAAATAATTTAGGTGATGCTTCTTTTTCTCCTCAACAAAAAATATTATTAGATATACTTGCCGGAATTATAAAACCCAATGTTTCTTTCGATAAATTGTTTACAGATAAAGTTATAGAAAAAGAAATTGGCAGAATTTCTTATACAAAAGGAAAAGTTTCTGAAGGCGAATTAATTATTTTTAAAGGTGATATTGTAGAGGGTAAAAAACTGGCCATTCTAAATTCTTTAAAAAGTGAATCTGAATCTAAAGTTTGGACAGAATCAAACTACAACTGGATTATTTTGGGCTACACCATTTTAGTGTCCTTAGCACTATTAATGTTACTTTTATTTCTATATAAATATAGAACTGAAATATTTGAAAACAATAATAAAGTAACGTTCATTTTTTTTAATGTATTTGCTATAATTTTTATACAAACGCTAGTTATTAAATACAATGCCGATTATTTATATGTTGTTCCGCTAAGTATATTGCCGATTATTGTAAAAGCTTTTTTTGATGCTCGATTAGGTTTATTTACCCACGTTTTAACAGTTTTACTTTTAGGATATATTGTTCCCGATAGTTTTGAGTTTATTTATTTACATATTATTGCGGGTATTGTTACTATTTTAACGGTATCAGAATTGTACAAAAGAGCTAATTTATTTATTTCTGTTGCTCAGATCACATTAATATATATGTTAACCTATTTTGCATTTTCAATTATAAAAGAAGGAAATGCATCTCAGATAAATTGGAATTACTTTATGCTATTTGCAGCAAATGGTTTGTTGTCATTTTTGTCGATTATCTTAATTTATATTTACGAGAAAATTTTTGGTTTGGTGTCTGATGTTACGCTTTTAGAACTATCAAATACCAATACAAAATTGTTAAGAGAGTTGAATGAAAAAGCTCCAGGAACATTTCAACACTCTATGCAAGTCGCTAATTTAGCAGAAGCTGCAGCAAACGAAATTGGTGCAAATTCGATGTTGGTAAGAACAGGAGCGTTGTATCATGATATTGGTAAAATGTTAAATCCAATGTATTTTACCGAAAATCAATCTACAGGAGTAAATCCTCATAACGATTTGTCTCCAAGAGATAGTTCTACAATAATTACAAATCACGTTATAAAGGGAGTAGAGTTAGCTAAGAAGAATAAATTACCAGATAGAATTATTGATTTTATAAGAACACATCATGGAACAAGCGTAACTTATTATTTTTATAAAAAAGAACAAGAATTAAATCCTGATACTAAAGTTGATATAAATAAGTTTCAATATAAAGGACCAATTCCTTTTTCTAAAGAAACAGCCATTTTAATGATGTGTGATGCAGCAGAGGCAGCTTCAAAGAGCCTTAAAAACCCATCGGCACAATCTATTAATAATTTAATTGATAAAATTATCGATAAACAAATGGCAGATAATCAGTTTTTAAATTCTGACATTACCTTTAGAGAAATAGAAATTATCAAAAAAATTGTAAAGAAAAAGTTGATGAATATTTATCATCTAAGAATTGAATATCCGGAATGAAAAAAGTTGATAAAAAGCTAAAAAAATCTTGGTAAATTGTAATTCTAATATTACATTTGCACTCGCAATTTAATTCAAGCATTCTATGTTTGATTGAATGGAGAGGTGGCAGAGTGGTAATGCAGCAGATTGCTAATCTGTCGACCTTTTTGGTCGCCAGGGTTCGAGTCCCTGTCTCTCCGCAAAATTGTAGTAAAATGTAGATTTTATTTACATTTTATTTCGGGGTGTAGCGTAGCCCGGTCATCGCGCCTCGTTTGGGACGAGGAGGTCGCAGGTTCGAATCCTGCCACCCCGACAAAGTTGGTCGTAACAACTTAAAAATTACGGGCTCTTAGCTCAGCTGGATAGAGCACCTCCCTTCTAAGGAGGCGGTCGAAGGTTCGAATCCTTCAGGGCTCACTCTAACGGAGAATTGATTCATTTGAATTGATTTTCCGTTTTTTGTTTTTAATAATTCCCTTTGTGCTATTGACATTAGAGAGAATAACGAATTTATTTTTAAGGTTTGAACTGCATCATTTTGCTTGTCATAACCTATTCCGGACGGAAACACCAAGCTTTGTATTCTCTTTTTTTGTTGTAAATCTCCGGAAGTCCATATTTTACTGATGTTTGTACCTAAATTTAAAGCTGCATTAATCGCTTTTTTAAGGTTCGAACTCGAAATGTTCGATTGGCTTAGTGATGTATCTATTTCCTTTTTTATTATTGTATATTTTGATTTAAATTTATTGTAAATTTCTATATCAATTTCCCCAACAGCAAAACGCTCTTCAATCGACTCTATTTTTTCTTCAATTCCTTTTAACTGTTTTTTTAGCTGTGCATGTTCTGTTCTTAATTCTTTTGTGAGGTTGTCATAGGTATACAACATTACTTCTTTAATTGTTTCATTATATTTAGGGTCTACTTGAAAGCTATCAAGTATTTTTGTAAAGTTTTTGTGGATTTTATTAGCAGACTTATTACAATGACATCCTTTTGTTCTGCATTTGTAATAATATAAGTTTTTACTTTTAACTAAATAACCCGTTAAAGGTTTTTTACAAGTTTCACAATAAGCAAATTGTTTTAAAGGCAGATTAATATTATCTGTTTTATGAGTTTTAGGGTGAACAGACTCTTCCGAGTTTATTTTTAAAAAATCTTCTTTAGAAACAATTGGAGTATGTTTTCCTTGAATAATTTCACCCGGTAGCATTTTAGTTACTAATACACCGCAGTAAAAAGGGTTTTTAAAAACTTCACCTAAACGTCTCTCATTAATTCTCACTCCTAACAAACTCAACTTATTTACAATTTCTACATTTGAATATTTTTTTTGTACTTTCCATTGAAATGCTTTTTTAAGCTGTTTTCCTGTTTTATCAATTGTGATATCCCATTCTACCGCTTTATGATATTTTTTATTATTTACATAGCCTAAAGGAGGTGACCAAAGCCAATAACCTTTTCGCAGTAAATCGCTCATTGCAGTAATCGTTTTATCTTTTCTGAGCTCATTATCAAACTGACTGAACATAAAAAAAAGATTTTGTTGAAACTTACCAGCAGCAGATGTTGCATCAACTTCTTGAGTTACCGCTTTTAACTGAATCCCCTGTTTGAAGAGGTCTTGAGATATTTGAGCAGCATTTGAACCTGTTCTAGAAAAACGATCATAAGAATACACAATGATATATCCAATATTTCCACTTTGTCGAACATATTTCAACATTCTTTTAAACTCTTTACGATCGTCGCTTTTCGCAGATTCATGTGTGCCTCCAAAATATGCTACAACTTCATAACCATTTGATTTTGCATAATTTTCACAATATTCCTTTTGAGTTCCTAAGCTAGTATTTGTGTCTGCTTGTTCTTTTGTAGAAACTCTGGTATAAATAATTGCTTTTTTATTAGCGCCATTTACTTTTTGTTTTGGACTAAATTTTTGAAATCTCTCGAGGCTATGCATCATTAAAATTATTTTAAAGATTCAAGTATGATAAAACAATAGTGTTCAATGGAAGAGAGTAGCTCATCTACATCTTGAGTTGTTTTCATACTTTTTATTAATTTTTCTCTTACTTTTTGTCTTTTTTCAAGGGTTTGAGTATCCTTTTTGTCATATACAAAATCAGCATTAAAGGAATTTTGTTTGGATTCGAAGGCCTCTTGATTTAAGTCTTGGTCCATATCGGATATGAATTAAATCGGGCTGAATCTGCAGGGACCGAATCTGTGCTACATTCATTTTTTTTATTTTTTTAGTAATGTTAATTTATAGTTTCCTTGGGCTCTAATCTCAATGAGAAGTTTTGCACCTTTTGCTATTTTATGGTCTAAAATATATCTTGCTAACTGTTCTCTAGTTTTATGTTGTTCTGTGATTACAATAGGCTTTATATTTTCATCTTCAAAAGCAATTTCAACTACTTTTGGCTTTTTAAACACTACGATATCTCGAATTTGTTTTTCAATTTCTGTGAGATAAGAAAGTTCCTTTTTCTTAT
>P_2C_Liq_3_UnCtyDRAFT_100087_pt1 | contig 24903 bp, 21 predicted proteins | sample Pon2CUnioCityCA_3_FD_9720 | JGI IMG/M metagenome (IMG submission 9720)
CCCGGCTTGCGATTAAAACACCGGATGCAAAAATTCTGCGCCTAAAGGATGCCATTCACCCGGAGGAGGCCACGACACCTGTTCGCCGTGCCTGTTTTGCGACTCAATTGGTCTTGACGGGAGACAGCACGGCCGACGATGCCAAGTTGCAGATATTACGTCGGATCGAAGAGCTGAGTAGAGTGCTCACGGATCATGACAGTAGGGCACAACTCGACTTGGCGACAATCGCGATTACAGAAAATCAGTATTACAAGTGCCTCAAGGCCCTTCGCACACTTTTACCACGCGAGGAACGCTTACTCGCAACGAGACTACAATGAGCTTTCAACCAATTATCGCCACGTCAGGGTTGGCCGGTTGGAGGCTTTTGCAAAACACGATCGGTCGCCAAACCGAAGCGCATAATAGCTCGCCGGTCATCCAGAATTCGGGAGAGTATTTTTCTGATAACATCAGTAAAGTGAAATCTGCTGATGATTTGGTTGGCGATAGACGACTTCTTGAAGTCGCCCTTAGCGCTTTTGGCTTATCCGACGATATTAATAATAAGTATTTCATCCATAAAGTTCTCTCTGAAGGCACAAGCACTCAGGGCGCTCTCGCAACAAAGCTCTCTGACTCACGGTATACAGCGCTTGCCAACGCCTTTAGTTTTGACACAATTCCCCAAACTGTGATGCCTGGTTTCGCGGAAAAAATAGTTTCCCTATATGAACGCCGCTCTTTTGAAATTGCTGTTGGAGACCAAAACGAAACATTCCGCTTTGGCCTTAATCTTGAGCGAGAGCTACCTCAAATCGCCAGCAAGGAAACTTCGAATGACGCCAAGTGGTATTCAGTCATGGGAAACTCAGCCCTCCGAGAAGTATTTGAAGTTGCTTTTGGCCTGCCGAGCGAATTTGGCCAGATTGACATCGACCAACAATTAGAAGTCTTCAAAGACATTTCACAAAAGCGATTTGGAACGGATAATCTTGCTGATTTTTCCGACCCTGAAACCCTCAACAAACTGACCCAGCTCTATTTTTTGCAAGACCAGATCGCGCAAAACCAATCTCTTAATTCGGGTACAATCGCGCTAACGCTTCTGCAAAGCACTCAGAGTCTTCAATCAAATCAATAAGTCCGTTAACGTCCAGAATAAGGAAATACCCAAGAACAGTAGCGCCAAAACACGAAGCACGGAGTGATCCATATGACCCGCACACCAACCGTCCTCTTGCATACGGATAATCCTGAGGAAGCACGTGGAGTTGTCGTAGCGGCACACCCTGACCTGAATGTAGAAATATGCGACAGCTACGCCTCTCTCCCCGATGCGATTGCCCAGCATTCACCTGAAGTTATATATTCAGTCCGTTTCGCGGGCACGTCAGGGTTTCCACGTGATGCCATTGTTGAGAGTGATGCGGTCAAGTGGCTATCAGTTGGCGGATCGGGCACAGATCACATCGCAAATTGGGACTCCACACGCCTAACCGTGACAAATGCGGCTGGGGTCGCTGCTGACATGATGGCAGAATACACTCTGGGCGCCATGTTACATTTTTCACTCGATATCGCTGGTTTTGCGAGAGCAAAAAATGCGCGCGAATGGGTTTCTGGCAAAGTGGCTCCAATCGCAGGACAATGCGTGCTCATCCTTGGTATGGGCCAAACAGGTCAAGCCATTGCAGAGCGGTGCACCTCAATGGGAATGCGCGTCTTGGGCGTCCGAGCCCGCCCCGCTCCAATGAACAACGTGGACGAAGTCTATGGTATTGACGCACTCCCTGACCTTTGGTCAAAAGCCGACTATATCGTGATTTGCGTCCCCCTGCTGAACAGCACGCGGGGAATGGTAGATGCACAAGCGATTGCATCCATGCACTCGAATGCCGTTGTCATTGACATCTCAAGAGGCGGCGTAACCAATCAAACAGCGCTTGCAGAAGCATTATCAAGCGGAAACCTCAAAGGCGCGGCCTTGGATGTTTTTGAGACCGAACCATTGCCCAAGGAAAGTCCGTTTTGGTCTCTCGAGAACGTCATTTTGACACCGCATTGTTCCTCCGTTTACGACGGCTGGCAGCTCAAATCTCTCAGTATGTTTTGCGAAAACCTGACACGTTACAGAAAAGGCGACACTCTTACGAATATCGTTAACCCTGACAGAGGGTATTAGACTGAATGAACTTAGCGATATTCAAACTATTTAGTAAACTGTGACGCTATGGTTTGAAACAGCGTCACTTAAAGCAAATCAAACAAAGCACCAGGCACAGCAGGATGCTTCGAAAAGCCCAATCTGCGCATTAATGCAAAGATCATTGCCTGATTGGACGCAACAACAGGCTTACCCAGCCTGTCTTCAATCCGCTCAATAGCCTCGACAGAGCGCATATCGGTGCATGACAGAACAATCGCTTGAGCATCAGGATGATCCGCTTGAATCGCAAGATCAAAGACCTCCTCTGGAGTTAGCTCTCCTTGACCATAATTGCCGAGCGCACGCCCAATGTCGGCCCGCTTTATCACTGTTATGCCCCCATCAGCCAAAAATGTGACGGCCTGATCATTGATTTCGCCTAAATACGGCGATGCAAAGCCAACCCGTGTCGCCCCCAAGGCTGTAATGCCCTCAACCAAAGAGCCCGCAGCCGTCAATGAAAGGGCACCTGCCCCAGCCTTGATTCGCGCAGCCAATTCGCTATCAAAACCAATGCCATGTGTCAGTGTTGCCGAAGTGCAGCCATAAAGAACCGCCGCAGGGCGCACACCAGAAAGCAAGCGCAAGGTCTCCGATATGTCAGAGGCGCCCAATCCTGCCATTTGTTCAGATCCGGGAATCTCGTCGACATCATACCCTCCCATACGGGCAAAGTGCATGGTGCAACCTGGTGGGCACATCGCCATCATATCGGGCTCAAGGTTACAGTTTGTAAACGGAACCAAAACCCCAATCTTCGGGCCACATCGTTCATTATTCATAAATAATTGCCTCCAACACATTCGCCACTGCATCCATCACTTCAGCTGTTCCTATCGTTGCGCGCAAACAAACCGGAAGCCCATACCCACCCATACTGCGTAGAATGTAACCCGCTTCTAACAAAGCGGCATTCGCACGATTGGCAACCTCGGCATCACGAAAAGATATCAGCACAAAGTTTGTATGGCTCTCAGGCACATTGAGGCCCGCTGCACGCACCCGAGCGGTAAAATCCGCTCTAATTTTTGCCGTTTGGTGGACAACGTCCTTCATGTGAGCATGATCCAGTATCGCAGCCGCCGCCATATCCTGACTGGTGGTTGAAATATTATTAGGGTTCATAAGCTTGCGCGTGTGTTCTGCAATGGCAGGGGGAAAATACCCCCAACCAACCCGCGCTCCTGCAAGGCCATAGGCTTTGGAGAACGTGCGCATCACAACCGTATCCCCCCGCGCAACCAAATCGAACACCGCGCTTTGATCTTGATCGTCAAATTCGCCATAAGCCTGATCAACAATCAGCAAAATGTTTGCACTCAAACTCTTTCGCAATCGCACAATATCCTCATTCGGAATGCGTGTTCCAGTCGGGTTCCCTGGATTGCATATAAAGACGATACGGGTCTTTTCGGTAACCTTATCCAACAATAAATCGACAGAAACTTTGAAGTTAGGCTCATCCGCGCGCACATAGCTCGCGTTGGCTTGCTGGCAAGCTGTCGAAACAAAAAGGTAGCCAAACTCCGTCCCCAGAACCTCATCCCCTGTTCCTGCAAAGGCTCGGATGACACAGCCAATAAGCTCCATAGAGCCTGCGCCACACAATATCTGATCAGAAGGCAGATCATGGACAAACGCGATTGCAGCACGCAACGCGTGCCAATCTGGATCAGGGTATTGTGTCCCATGCTCCAATCCAGCTTGCCCAGCCACCAACGCCTTTGGACTGACTAAAAATGCGCTTTCATTCTGGGCCAGAGATATAGCGTTGCTATTGCCCAGATCAGCCAAAGGGTAGCTTGCCATCGCAGCGACAGAAGGCACCGCGCGGATCATAGCTCAGCCCCATAATCACAACGCGCGCCATCTGGCGTCACCACACCGCAGGCAATGTCCTGTGCAAGCAAAGAAGCATCTCGCTTATGAGGGGCGCCAAAGCCCCCGCCCCCTGGCGTGTCAAAAATCAACCTTTCGCCTGGCTCCACACGCAATTCGCATTTGCCTGCAATATCAGCAGAACGCCCTTCAACCTGAATACGTCCAACAGCCCCCGCCAATCCGCCAGCTCTGCCAGCGGCTGGGTTGTGAAGCCTTTCAACCGAGAGAAATACAAGAAACGGCTCATCAACAGCTGATGTCATTTCTATGCGCTGGCCTAGCCCGCCTCTGAACTGCCCAGCACCACCGGAATCTGGCAGCAATTCACGCTTCCAAATCATAACAGGCGCAGTGGCCTCGGTAATTTCGACCTGACTGCCAAAGACACCCGATGGAAAAGCTGTCGCGGACAGCCCGTCCAACATGGGGCGTGCACCCGTTCCGCCGTTGTGAACCAACTCTACGGCAAATTCTCGACCTCCGTTACGGGCCGCATCGGCGGTATGCCGCATAGGTAAGTCATACATACAAGACGCACCTTCAGCCGGAACTTGCTCTGGGAGAGCCTGATGCAAACACCCAAGCACAAGATCCGGCGTCATTTGCCCCAATGTATGGCGCATAGCAACAGGTGCAGGGCGCTGCGCGTTCAGGATACAATCCGTTGGCCCCGTGACAACGAAAGGCTCAAGCGAGCCTGCATTATTCGGGATATCTGACCCAATGATACACCGCATCGCAAATACAGAATACGCGGTCGCATAATTGATAGGCACATTTATCCCCTTGGAAGAGCAGCCAGATGTTCCCTCAAAATCCAAATGTAACCGGTCCGCAGTAACCGTTAGCTTTGCCTTAAGGGTAAGCGGCGTCTCATAGCCATCCATAATCATTTCATTGAGATACACACCAGCAGGAACCTTTGAGATCGCGTCCAAAGTCCCCCGTTTTGAAGTCGTAATGATATAGTCAGACAAATCGTCAAGCGTCTCCAGCTCATAATCAGTCATCATCTGCACAAGTCGATCCGCTCCCGCTTCGCAACAGGCAATCAAAGCATATATGTCGCCCTCATTTGCAATAGGTTCGCGCGAATTCGCGCGCACGATCTCCATTAACAAAGCGTTAACCTCACCCTGATCTACAAGTTTGCAAGGCGGGATCAGCAAGCCTTCATCATAAATATCAGACCCTTCTGGCCCCATTCCAAGTCCGCCCAAATCGACCAGATGTGACGTGCAGGATGTATATCCAATCACGCGACCCGATTTGAACACCGGCATCATCAACAAGAAGTCATTAAGATGACCAGAGGCCAACCAAGGATCATTCGTCATATAGATGTCGCCTGGCTGCATGGATTGTGCGGGAAAGCGTTCCCGCAGAGTTTTGACAGCTTCGGCCATTGTATTGATATGGCCGGGGGTGCCCGTGACAGCCTGCGCAAGCATCTGACCCTGTGCATCAAATATACCGGCTGAAATATCGCCACATTCTCGAACAATGGGTGAAAATGCAGCGCGAATTAGTGTCTGGCCTTGCTCTTCAACGACAGCAAGCAACCTGTTCCACATAACCTGTAAACGAGCGGGAGAAATATTGGTCATGATATCACCTCACGATTGAGAATAAGGTTGCTGCGCGCATCAACGAGAAGCGTAAAATCGGCCCCTACAAAAGTGGTTGTTTGAGGCTCCACCACCAATGCAGGCCCCTTAAACGTGTCTCCAGGGACAAGGTCCTTGCGATGAACAAACCCAGCATCAAGGTGACGCGCGTGAACGTCACAAAAAATTTGTCTGTGCTCTTTAGGGATAATCTCTCGTCTGGACGGCTCCGACATCTGCAAGACATCACGCCCTGTTATCGTGGCAATATGAACAGACCAATTGAGTATCTCAATCACCATTCCCGGGACGGGGCGGGAAAACTGCCGCGAATATGCTTTTTCAAATGCGGCTGCCAGCAGGGCTAGATCGTTCACCGTCAAGGCGCGATCTGGCAGGGCAATTTCAATTTCATGACCCTGTCCATGATAGCGCATATAAGCGATCCGACGCGTTTCAATTTCTGATGTTGCATCGCCTTGCCGCACGACGCTGAGCGCTTCAGCACACATACTCTCAAACATTGTGTTGATGCCGTCCAAGTCAATCGTTTGAAGCATTGCGTAACGGCTACGCACAATTTCAAAAGAAACGGGCGCAAAGAGAAAACCAACCGCCGAGCCCACTCCCGGGTTTGCAGGGACAAGGATACGATCAATCCCTGCACTGCGAGCCACACGACAGGCGTGCAGAGGTCCATTTCCGCCAAATGCGATCATCGTGCGCGGCCCCAAGTCTTTACCCGATTCAACCGCATGGGTGCGACCTGCACTTGCCATACTCTCATCTACAATTCGACTGACACCATCACCTGCCCCAAAAGCGTCTAGGCTCAGAGGCTCTCCGATACAGGCCGTGAGAGCCGCTCTCGCTGCGGCAACGTCAATTTGAAACTGACCTTCAGCAAATGTCTCAGCTTGAATGTAGCCAAGGGCAATATCGGCATCACTCACAGTTGGCTCTACCCCACCACGCCCAAAGGCGACAGGGCCCGGCTCAGACCCAGCACTCTTTGGCCCAACAGTCAGACGGCCGAGTCTATCCACACCCGCAATAGAGCCACCGCCTGCGCCAATTTCGATCATCTCGATAACAGGAATCCGCACGGGCATACCCGAACCCTTAATAAAGCGTGCGGCGCGGCCAATCTCGAACTGCCGCGAGCTTTGGGGCTGGGCATTGTCAATCAGGCAGAGCTTAGCGGTTGTGCCTCCCATGTCAAAAGACAACACCTCATCCAAACCGCTTTCGGCGGCAATATGAGCAGCTAAAATAGCTCCCCCCGCCGGACCGCTTTCAACGAGACGGATAGGAAACTGCGCGGCCGTTTTAAGGGTGGTCATACCCCCACCTGCCGTCATCATCAGGATGGGACACGTCAGACCTTCGGCGACAAAGCGCGCCTCAAACGCGTCAAGATAGCGTGACATCATTGGCTGGATGTAAGCATTTGCAATGGTAGTGCACAGACGATCAAACTCGCGCGCTTCTGGGCTGACTTCTGCACTGATCGAAATCACCAGATCCGGTCGGGCCGCATGAAGCAAATCGCGAAGCTGTTTTTCGTGGGCGGGGTTCGCGTAAGAGTGCAAAAGACAAATCGCAACCGCATCAGCGCCCGTCGAATCCAACTGCCTAAGAAGCTTGGGCAGACATTGCCCATCCAACGCTTCAATCACGTCACCAGCAGCAGACATCCGTTCAGGAACGGTTAAACAACGATCCCGCGTAACCAGTAGATCGGTCTTTTCAATATTGATGTCGTATTGGCTGTACCGACGCTCATAAGCAATTTCGAGTATATCCCTAAAGCCTTGCGTCGTGATGGTTGCGACCCGTGCGCCCCGCTTTTCAATCAGCGCATTGGTTGCAAGCGTGGTTCCATGAATAAAACCCGCAACATCCCCAATCCGCGCTTTCGCCGCTTCAAGCGCTCGCTTAGCGCCCTGCATAGCCCCCTCAGCAGGGTTTTCATGAGTTGTCAGTGTCTTGGTAGAGGCGATTACGTTATCGTTTTTATCGACAATAACGGTGTCAGTGAACGTTCCACCAATATCAGTGGCGAGACGGAGTGTTGGAATATGTGTCATTCAGGATATCCAGTAAATGGTTTGAATCTATCAAGAATTCCCCATTCCTACCTGATACCAGATCACACCCCGTTTGCCGGCGCATCATCGGGTTTCGCACCCAAGCAAAGGCTCGTTTATTTGTCAGCATTGTTAAACTTCTCTAAACCAAGCAAGCACACCAGCCCGATAGCTTAATTTCAACTGCGTTTCAGCGCACCAAAGCCCGCCAAAATATTCATTGCATGACACAAACGCTCCACCATTTTTGCGCCCCTCGTTATATGTATTGAGGCCATAATATTTTTCACTGTCAAGCTTTGCTTTTGCGTTGAAGCGCCGCGAAATCATGTCCCCTTATTCCAAGACCCATCCAAACACGCTTGCGGGGGGGGCGCTGGTTGCGCTAGCATTGAGGTGCACAAAGGCGAGGATTTTGACCGTGATGAAGCGCAGTGTTCGGCCTCTGACACTCAGAGATGTTTCGGAGGCCTCTGGTGTTTCAGAGATGACCGTGAGCCGCGTTTTGCGCAACAGGGGCGATGTTTCAGATGCCACACGAGAGAAAGTGCTCGCAGCGTCAAAGCGGCTTGGCTATGTGCCCAACAAGATTGCTGGTGCGCTGGCCAGCCAGAGGGTGAACCTTGTGGCGGTGATTATCCCTTCAATGAAGAATATGGTTTTTCCTGAAGTGTTGTCGGGCATCACCAGCATTCTTGAAGACAGCGACTTGCAACCTGTTGTCGGAATCACCGATTATTTGCCCGAGAAAGAAGAGAAGGTGCTTTATGAAATGCTTTCATGGCGGCCTTCAGGTGTGATCATTGCTGGGCTGGAGCATTCCGACAATGCGCGCGCTATGCTGGCCGCCTCGGGCATTCCGGTTGTCGAGATTATGGATGTGGACGGCGAGCCAGTCGACACGGCTGTCGGCATCAGTCACCGCGCGGCGGGGCGCAAGATGGCAGAAGCTATTGTCGCTGCGGGACACAAGCGGATCGCATTTCTAGGCACAAAGATGCCGCTTGATCACCGCGCGCGGAAGCGCTTTGAGGGCTTTACGCAGGCGCTTGCCAAGGCGGGGATCGAGATAGCCGATCAGGAGTTTTATTCGGGTGGCTCGGCCTTGGCGAAGGGGCGCGAGATGACCAAGGCGGTGCTTGAGCGCACGCCTGATCTGGATTTTATCTACTATTCCAATGACATGATCGGGGCGGGCGGTTTGCTTTACTGCCTTGAAGCGGGGATTGATGTGCCAGGACAGATCGGCTTGGCCGGGTTCAACGGCGTTGAACTATTGCAAGGTTTGCCCAAAATGCTGGCGACAATGGATGCCTGCCGTGCCGAGATCGGCCAGAAGGCCGCGGAGATTATTCTTGCGCGCTCTGCGGATGAAGCTGTGAGCTTTGATGAAAAGATCGTCCTGACACCACGTATTGCGCCTGGAAACACAATGCGCTGAGGCGGCAAGGGGTGCCTTAATTAGGCCGTTATAGATCATAGGAATGCCTTGTTTTGTTAAGGCACCAGTAAGAGTTCTGGCTTAGCTCTGAAGGTGGGTGAGTAAAACAAGGTGGTGAAGATGAGCGCGCAGAGCAATTTGGCGCCAGTCATCATCAAGAGAAAGAAGAAAGTTGTAGGCGGCGGGCATCATGGTGGTGCTTGGAAGGTTGCTTATGCGGACTTCGTGACGGCTATGATGGCCTTTTTTCTCTTGATGTGGCTGTTGAATGCAACAACAGAACAGCAGCGGAAAGGCGTCGCTGATTATTTCAGCCCCACTGTCCCAATCGCGCGGATTTCGGGCGGGGGAGACGGAAACTTTGGCGGTGAGTCTGTTTTTTCGGAGATGACCCTGCCTCAAAACGGCACTGGGGCAAGCAGCCTACACACCGCAGAGTCGCGACAGGCCCGAGGCGAAATGGGTATGACTGCGAATGGAGAGAATGCCACATCCGAAAAGGGAGGCGATCTGGAAGCCGAAGAAGCTTATCGAAAGATCGAAGACGCCTTAATGGGTATCGGTGGCGAGAGTATCGTTGAGAAAGACACTCTAAAACACATCATTACACGCGTGACAGACGAAGGCATGATCATTGAGATCTTCGACCTCGAGAACCTCGCTCTCTTTGAAGACAACAGTGACACTCCGACCAGTGTTTTGATCGATTTGGCAGATGTCATTGCGCGAGTGTCTGGGCTTGTTGAAAATGATATCGCGATAGGAGCGCATATGCGAGCCGCACCGGTCGTTCTTGCGGACAACCCTGTCTGGAGCCTGACAGCAGAGCGCGCCAACAAGATGCGCGAAATGCTAGAAGACCGTGGGTTAGCACGAACTCGGTTTATGCGGCAAACGGGCCACGCGGATAAATCGCTCGCTGTGAGAAATCCTATGGCTGTGCGTAACAACCGTTTGGAAATTGTCTTACTGAGATCCGACCGCTGAAACTCTTTTCAATTTTAGATGTTAGCCCAGTGTTAAGTGTGACGCGTTAAGACTGTTGCTCAACAAGCGTTTGATGCAGCAGAAAGGCGTATCCATGACAATTTCCTCTTCTCTCAATGCCGGTGTCGCAGGCCTTACAGCCAATGCGACACGGCTCGCGGCAATTTCGGACAATATCGCCAATTCGGCCACATATGGTTACAAACGGATGGAGGCAGACTTTCATTCGATGGTGATCTCCTCAACAGGCGGAACATATTCCGCCGGCGGGGTGCGCTCGACAACACAACGTCTGATTAGCGAACGCGGCGCGCTTGTGGCCACATCAAACCCAACAGATATCGCTGTCCGCGGAAACGGTTTTTTGCCCGTGGCAAGAGATTCAGAGATCAACACAGGCAATGGCCAGTCCCAAATGCTGCTCGCCACGACTGGCTCGTTCCGAACAGATTCTAACGGCTACCTGCGCAGCGAAGCGGGCCTCGTCCTATTGGGTTGGCCTGCTCTGCCTGATGGCAGCATCCCAACCTACCCACGCGATACAACGGACGGGCTCAAGCCCGTCCAGATTAACGTCAACCAGTTCACAGGCGAGCCAACGACCAAAATTGACCTTGGCGTCAACCTGCCCGCAACCGAGACAGAAGCCGGAGCAGCTGGGGCGCCCTCAGAGCTTTCGATTGAGTATTACGATAATATGGGCACCTCCGAGAGCGTCTCAATTTCATTCTCTCCCTCTGTGCCTGCAACGGGCGTCTCCAACGAATGGACAATGACGATCACTGACTCCGCCACTCCGGGAACAGTGATTGGCGAATACACGCTGACCTTTGACGACAGCCGCACAGCAGGAGGCACATTGGAGTCCGTCGCAACCATTACAGGCGGAGCTTATGATCCGCTGACAGGCGCGCTCGAAGTCACAGTGGCGGGCGGCCCAATGACGCTCAATATTGGCGAGGTCGGAACGTCTGACGGCCTCACACAGCTCTCAGATACCTTTGCACCAGTTTCGATCTCGAAAGATGGGACACCGGTTGGGAACATGACCTCTGTAGAAGTGGATCAAAACGGTTTCGTCCACGCCTTCTTTGACACTGGAATTACCAAAACAATCTACCAAATCCCGATGGTCTCCCTGCCCAATCCAAACGGAATGGTTGCACTGGACCAGCAAACATATTTGCCATCTCCACAAAGCGGATCCTATTTTCTATGGGATGCAGGCGATGGGCCAACAGGCGATATCGTGGCTTTTGCTCGAGAAGAATCAACGACAGATGTCGCAGGCGAACTGACCGCGATGATCGAGACCCAGCGCGCCTATACTTCAAACGCAAAAGTCATCCAAACTGTTGATGAAATGCTGCAAGAGACGGCCAATATCAAACGATAAACGTAAGGCGTGCGGTATGAAGCCGCGCGCCTGTCTGTGCATTTTCAAGGTGGTGATATGTCTTTATCCGGAGCACTTTCCAATGCGATCAGCGGCCTAACCGCAGCGACACGCTCGGCGCAGATTGTCTCGTCAAATATGGCCAATTCCATGACAGATGGATATGGTCGGCGTGACGTAGAATTGCAATCACAAGACGCGCGTGGCGGAGGTGTGAAGGTCCTTGGAACGGTTCGACACCGTCAGCCAGCACTTGTTGCAGAAATGCGCGATGCAAATTCCAATCAGGCAGCCCAAGAAACCATCTCAACCTTTCAAAAAAAGCTTGAACAGCTTGTTGGCACGCCAGATTTAGCTAGTTCTCTGACCGCCAGAATGGCCCGATTTGAGGCCGCTCTGGTCTCAGCAATCAGCCGTCCAGATCTCTCTGGGCGCCTTGATCAGGTCGTGCGCGAAGCTAGTTCGATTTCTGAATCGCTCAATACGACAAGCCAGGGCATACAGGATATGCGTGTAGCGGCGGATCGAAAGATCCACTCAGCCGTTGAGCTTTTGAACACGAAGCTTTCGCAGGTTCAGGAACTCAACGTCCAAATTGCTGGTGGTTCTACAGCCAAGCGCGATGTATCCGCCCTCGTTGATTACCGAGAAAGTCTGATCACCGAAATTGCAAGTTTTGTTCCCGTCAAAGAAATGCAACGCCCCAATCAAGGCATAGCGCTCTATACTCAGGGTGGCGCACTTCTTTTAGATGGGGCGGCTGCAGAAATTTCTTACACGAATGCCCACACAATAGTGCCCCATATGACGATTGACGCGGGCCATCTGTCAGGCATTGCAATCAACGGCGTCGATATCTCATTGAGCGCTCAGAATAGCCCCCTGCGCGGTGGAGAGCTCGCAGCCCTCTTTCAAATAAGGGATGATCTCGCTGTTAACGCTCAATCAGAGCTTGATGCCCTCGCGCGGGATCTGACGGAACGGTTACAAGCGCCGGGGCTTGATCCCACATTAGCGCCTGGATCACCTGGGTTGTTTACAGATGCGGGCACTCTTTTTGAGGCTTCAAATGAAGTAGGGATCGCTCGGCGCATAACAGTAAACCAAATAGTCGATCCAGACCAAGGCGGAGCGAGCTGGCATTTGCGAGACGGGTTTGGTGCCGCAACAATTGGTTCGGTCGGAGATGCCTCCTTGCTTCAGGCATTTTCCACGTCTTTCAATGCCTCTCAGAGCCTGTCATCAGGCAGCTTTAGCGCTCAATCTGCATCAGCTTCGGACTTGGCAAGCTTAGTGGCAGGTAAATTCGGCGCACAACGTTTGAGCGCCGAGCAAGATCTGACGTTTGCCGCCGTTCGGGCAGCCGAAACGAAGCAGTTTTTGTTAAACGACGGCGTCGACTCTGACCAAGAGATGCAAAAGCTCATGCAGATCGAGCAAGCTTACGCAGCAAATGCCCGTGTTTTGCAAACCGTTGACGATATGATGAATGTATTGATGGGGGCCATAGGATGAACTCGGTTTCTATAGGTGACATGGCGCAGTCTTTCCATTTGCGCCGCCAAAACGCTGAGCTCAAGACCGAGATGATGCGGCTAACCAGCGAACTTTCGAGCGGGAAAGTGCAAGATGTAATGAAACATCTGGGTGGGGATTTAAATTACCTCACCGATATAGAACGCAGCCTTCAAATGAACAGCGTCTTTACCAGATCAGCCCATGAAGCTGCTGGCTTTTCTGCGGCAATGCAATCCAGCCTGAGCTATCTGCAGCAAAGCATCAGCGACATGAGTTCTGATATTTTGGGGCTTGGAGACGGCTCAAACACTTACACAGACACTCATCTTGCGCTCAAAGGGCAGGCGGTGGTTGAGGGTTTGGTATCCACTCTCAACACTTCAGTAGCTGGCCGCGCGTTATTTTCAGGCAGCGCAACAGACCGCACCACATTGGCAAGTGCCGATATAATACTAAATGATCTTCGAGCCGCACTGACAGGGCAAGTCACAGTGGCAGACATCGAAACAGCGATGAATGATTGGTTCGGATCTGGCGGCGGTTATGAAACCGTGGCCTATACAGGCGGAACAAGCCATATGTCGGCCTTTCACTTAGGCGATGGCGAACGCGTTGACCTCAAAATTAAAGGCGATGACGCTGCCTTTAAAATTACGCTTAAATCTGCAGCAATGGCAGCGCTTTCCGCCGATCCCGCACTGGTGCTGTCAGACGAAACACGTGCGGCTATGCTTGACCGCGCAGGTGAAATAAGCCTTAACGCCGTCGACAGCCTGACAGTGACGCGCGCCGCTCTGGGCCATGCTGAAGCTCGGATCGAAGATGCGAGCATCCGCTTGACAGCTCAAAACACCAGCCTTGAAATCGCTCGAACAGAGCTGCTCTCTGCCGATCCATACGATACAATCGTAAAGCTGGAAGCAACGCAGTTCAGACTGGAAAGTTTATATACAGCAACAGCAAAACTCTCACAGCTTTCCCTTGTGGGATTTTTAAGATGATGAGACTGTTGATCATTATGCTGGCCAGTTTGAGCCTATCAGGGGCCGTTCAGGCCAGCGAGGTCCGGATTAAGGATCTCGTCGAATTTGATGGTGTTCGCGGAAATGATTTAATAGGTTATGGCCTTGTTGTTGGTCTGAATGGCACAGGCGACGGGATACGAAACGCCCCCTTCACCGAAGAAATCATGTCAAATATTCTAGAACGCCTCGGCGTCAACGTCAGTGGTGAGCAATACCGCCCCAAGAACGTTGCTGCCGTTTTCGTCACTGCCGAGCTACCTGCTTTTGCGCGGGCGGGTGGGACAATTGATGTCAATGTTTCAGCCATTGGTGATGCCAAAAGCTTGATGGGCGGCACACTGATCATGACGCCGCTCAATGCTGCGGATGGACAGATTTATGCCGTTGCGCAAGGCACAATTATTGCCGGGGGTGCCGCTGCAGAAGGGGAGGCTGGTGGCGTTGTGAAAGGCGTTCCAACGGCTGGTGTGATACCCTCCGGCGCACGGGTAGAGCGTGAGATCGAGTTTGAGCTTTCTTCGCTGAGCACTTTGAGGCTGGCTTTACGCGAAGCCGATTTCACAACGGCAGGGCGGATTGAAAATGTAATCAACAAAAACTTCGGTAAGCGCGTGGCGGTGATGCTTGATTCTGGAACCGTCCAAATCAATATCCAAGCCACAGGACGGCGCTCAACAGCGCACGCTATCGGCGAGATTGAAAACATTATGGTGCGCCCTGAACGTCGTGCGCGTGTTGTCGTGGATCAACGCTCTGGAACCATTGTGATGGGTGAAGATGTGCGAATTTCTCGCGTTGCCGTCAGCCAGGGCGGCTTGACCTTACGTATTCAAGAAGCACCGGTTGCTGTTCAGCCCAACCCTTTTGCAGAGGGGGAAACAGTCATCGTGCCGCGCACCAATGCTGCGATTGAAGACGAACCGGGGATCAATCTTGCCGAAGTGCCTGACGGGACAACCCTTTCGGAGGTCATTTCAGGCTTGAATGCACTCGGAGTCAAACCACGCGACATGATCGACATTTTGAAGAGCATTAAAGCCGCAGGCGCGCTCCATGCCGAGTTCGTCGTACATTAGTTTCTACTCGACTAACTCAGCCGATGGGATAATTGGAAAAAACACGCCGTCTGACCAAAGGCCAAACCAGTCGGCTCCCTCATGGTGCTCCGATGTTCCTATCTCAACAAGACGATAAAAGCTCTTACGGTCAATAAGAGCATCAAGATTGGCTCGAATGCGGACATATGGCGAAGGCTCGCCTGTCACTGGGTCTCGTTCGACACGAATGGGCACATTCGGGCCCGCTTGGGCTTTATCACCAACATTTGTTGTGAAGCTAAGAGATTGGGTCTGGCCTGCACCGGTCGCTTCAAAGTCGACGGCAACGAAAGGCGCATCTTCAACTGTAATTCCAACTTTCTCAACTGGCGTCACTAAAACATAGGCGTCGCCGTCCTTGCGTAAAATCGTAGAAAAGAGCCGCACCAGTTCAGGGCGGCCAATCGGAGTTCCCATATAAAACCACGTGCCGTCACGGGCGATGCGCATATCAAGATCGCCACAGTGCGGCGGATTCCAAAGGTGAACAGGCGGAAGGCCGCGCCCCTTTGCAGCGGCCCGCGCAGAAGCCGCAATACTTTCAGCACTTGGGTTCACGGTATTTTGTCCGCTCATTGATTTTGCCATTTGTAAGTTTCTGTTTAGACTGAGACCAAACGTAGTGTTTCATTTGGAGAATTGCCATGGGCGATGCAGACAATTTGCTTGCAGAGATCGAGACCCTCGAGGAAAGACTGTCTGCAGCAAAGGCAGAAATCACACGCCGTTTCATTGGCCAAGAACGCGTTGTCGATCTGACACTCTCAGCTCTTCTCTGCGGTGGACACGGACTTCTCATTGGGTTGCCAGGCTTGGGCAAAACACGACTTGTCGAAACACTCGGAACCGTGATGGGCCTTGATAGCAAACGTGTCCAATTCACGCCTGATCTAATGCCAGCGGACATTCTTGGATCTGAAGTTCTTGAGACAGATCATGATGGAAGCCGTGCCTTCAAGTTTATTGAAGGTCCTGTATTCTGCCAGCTTCTGATGGCAGATGAAATAAATCGCGCGAGTCCAAGAACGCAATCTGCGCTTTTGCAAGCGATGCAAGAGCAGCAAGTCAGTGTATCTGGGCGAGCCCGCGATTTGGCAAAGCCCTTCCATGTTCTGGCGACACAAAACCCCATTGAGCAGGAAGGGACTTATCCGCTGCCGGAAGCGCAGTTAGACCGCTTTCTCCTGCGGATTGACGTTGGTTACCCTGATCTGGAAACTGAGCGGCAAATTTTGCTCGCGACAACAGGCCCGACGGAAGGGACGGTTCAAAATATCTTCTCCGCGGAAGACCTTCTAGCGGCTCAAGCGGTTTTGCGCCGTATGCCCGTTGGAGAAGACATTATGGAAAGCATTTTGGAACTTGTTCGGGCCTTTCGACCAGACGAGCCAAATGCGTCTGAGCGTGTCCGCGAAACTGTGGCTTGGGGGCCTGGCCCACGTGCAAGCCAAGCTTTGATGTTGACGGTTCGCGCGCGCGCTTTGTTGCATGGGCGGTTGGTGCCTGATGCATCAGACGTGATTGCTATGGCAAAACCAGTCTTGAAACATCGCATGGCCCTTAACTTTGCAGCCCTTGCGCGTGGGGAAAGCCTGGACAGCTTGATTGAGGCCGAGATCGCCCAGAGTGCGCGCCTGAAAGACGCCGCATGAGTGAGGCGCGGCCTCTACGCAGCCGCGCTGAAGCGACAACGGCCAACTTCGCCGCGCTCTTGGTGCGTGCCGAACAATTGGCGGCGGCTGTAATTCCTGGTGGGCATGGGCGGCGGCGTGCGGGCAGTGGAGATGACTTCTGGCAGTATCGACCCGTTCAGCTGGGCGATACTTTGCGCATGGTTGATTGGCGGCGCTCAGCACGCTCAGATGCACAGTTTGTGCGCCAAAAAGAATGGCAAATTTCACAATCGGTGTTCTTTTGGGTGGATCGAGCGCGCTCCATGCAGTTTTCAAGCGCTCCAAATCTACCCGAAAAGATAGATCGCGCGCAGCTTCTGAGCCTTGCTGTGGCGATTTTGCTCTCACGGGGAGGAGAGCAAATCGGTCTATCTGGTGAAAACCTGCCGCCGCGCGCAGGCGCAAAGCAGCTCCAGAGATTTGCAGAGTTTCTGACTGACCTGAAAACAGAAGATTACGCAGCACCACAGTTTGAGACGATAAAAAAGAACGCTTTCTGTGTTTGTGTATCGGATTTTTTGGGTGACATTGAAAAAATTGAAAAAACTCTACTGGAAGCTGCAACCAAAGGCGCACGTGGAGTTTGCGTGCAAATTCTGGATCCTGCGGAAGAAAGCTTTCCATTTCGAGGCCGCTCGGTTTTTGACTCAGTTGGAGGAACCATGCGTCATGAAACCTTGCAAGCAGCAGACCTGAGTGCCCGCTATTTGGAGCGATTGGCAGCACGCAAGGCGCGCCTGAAGCAAATATGCCGTCAAACAGGTTGGACCTTTTACAGCCACCACACGAACACACCGGCCCAGTCAGCTGTGATGTGGCTACACACCATGATTGAAGGTCCAAAATGAACATTGGTCCGTTATTCTTTACCGCGCCCTACCTTCTCCTAGGGTTGTTGGCACTTCCTATCTTGTGGGTATTGTTACGAGCAGTGCCCCCAGCACCAATACGGCGTTTGTTTCCGGCTGTGTCACTCTTGATCGGCCTCAAGGATAATGACAGCAGTTCGGACCGCACCCCTTGGTGGCTTCTGTTGCTGCGGACACTTGCTGTTGCAGCAGTCATTATTGGACTGGCAGGGCCCGTGTTTAATCCAAACAGCAAAACCAAAGAGAGTCGTGAGCGACTGCTGGTTGTGTTGGATGCTAGCTGGGCAAGCGCTCATGATTGGCAAAGTCGGCAGGGTTTTTTGGCCCGCGTATTAAAGGAGGCTGCAGCTGAGAGTCGAACCGTTGCACTCATGAAGACGACACGTCCAGAAGACACAGTGTTTCAACCGGCACAGGTTTGGGAGCGGCGCTTGGCAGGCTTGCAACCTGAAGCTTGGGAAATGACAACCTCAGGCGCCTTCGAGGCGAAATTACCTCAGGGGCGCTTTGACACGCTTTGGGTCAGTGACGGTGTGGCGAGGGAAAGCCGTAGCGACCTTCTGGCTCTACTCGAAACGCGCGGAGTGGTTACAGTCGCGGAAGGTTCAGCGCCTTTGTATGCCTTATCTTTTTCACCTCAAAAAATGAACGGCATTCAACTCACCGTCCATAACCTTAAAAAGACAGGGGCGCGTGATCTTGTGGTGCAGGCCATTGGCCCTGATCCTGCTGGTGTCGAGCGTATCCTAGATGAGATAAACATAAGGCTTGATGCTGGTGTCCAAGAAACCAATGTCGAGTTTGATTTGCCTTTAGAGTTACAAGCGCGCGTGAACCGCTTTTCAATCAAAGGACAAGCACAGGCGGGCGCCGTTGTGCTGGCAGATGACAGCTTACGCCAGCGTAACATTGCGCTTGTGGATGCGCGGAAAAACCGAGAGGGCCTCGAATTGTTATCGCCACTTCACTATTTAAATAAGGCGCTTGTAACTTCATCAAACCTGAGCTTCGGCAGCCTTGATGATATTTTGCTGGCGCCCCCTGACGTTGTGATCATGGCAGATGTGGCCGAGCTGACAGACGCAAATGAAACAGCGCTGATTGAATGGGTGACCGCGGGTGGCCTCTTGGTGCGCTTTGCGGGTCCACGGCTTGCCGCCAGCGAAGTGAGCCGCGCCACAGAGCATCCACTACTGCCTGTAAGACTTCGGGCAGGAGGACGTATTGTCGGAGGCGCGATGAGTTGGGGAGAGCCCAAATCGCTTGCACCTTTTGACCCCGACTCGCCATTCTTCGGGTTGAGTATTGCTGAAGACCTAAAGGTAACAGCACAAGTTGTCGCCCAACCCGACCCACAACTGGCAGACCGCGTTATCGCCCAGTTAAGTGATGGAACGCCCCTTGTCACACGCAAAGCGCTTGGTCAGGGGGAGGTCGTTTTATTCCATATCTCAGCCAATGCCGAGTGGTCCAATTTACCGCTTTCTGGGCTTTTTGTCAGAATGCTTGAAAGGCTGTCTGTTGCCCGCTCAACAACCTCTCTGGATCAAGAAGAAATGGTTGGAACACTCTGGAAACCGTTAAAAACGCTCGACGCTTTTGGGCAATTGCAAGACGCACAAAACCTGAGCAGCGTAACCGGCGACGCGCTGTTAAACAACCAAGTCGGGCCTGACCTGATCCCCGGGCTATATGAAGGGCCAGGACGGCGCGTAGCAAAAAATGTGATCGACACAGATCGCCGCCTTGAGCGCGCAAGCTGGCCGCCACAAATCGAGAAAACAAGCTTTGACGGCCAAACAGAACAAGCCTTGGGCGGGCCGCTTTTTGGCTTCGCTCTCCTGCTTCTGGCCCTTGATATTTTGGCAACGTTATTTTTGTCGGGTCGCTTGCGTCAGCCTATTGTCACCCTGATTGCCCTTGCGCTATTGGCGACAGCAGACACGACAGAGGCACAGGAAACCGCAAAATCTATCAGCGCGACGCGCGAGATCGCCTTGGCCCATGTGCTCACAGGAAACAGAGGCATAGACGATATGGCGCTTGCGGGCCTTGCGGGGCTGTCAAACACCCTCTTTTTCAGAACCTCCATTGAGCCAGAGCCGCCACACTCTGTTGATCTGGAGCGCGATGAGATTGCTTTTTATCCGTTGCTATATTGGCCCATAACCCCCGATCAAAACACACCATCACAAGCCGCATATCTCAAACTCAACTCTTATTTGCGGGCCGGCGGAATGATTTTGTTTGATACACGTGACTCAAATGTTGCGAAGTTTGGCGCCGCAAGCCCTTCAGGACAAGCGCTGCGCAGACTGGCCGCCCAACTTGATATCCCCGAGCTTGAGCCAGTGCCAGAGGATCATGTCCTAACGCGAGCCTTTTATCTGCTGCAAGACTTCCCAGGTCGGCACATGGGCCATGATGTCTGGGTTGAAGCCTCAACCGTCGAAGCGGTGCAGGCAGAAGGAATGCCCTTTCGAAACCTGAACGACGGTGTCAGCCCAGTTGTGATTGGCGGCAACGATTGGGCCGCGGCTTGGGCCGTCGATCGACGCGGCGCACCTCTTGTGCCGGTAGGCCGCGGCCTTGCAGGCGAGCGGCAACGGGAGATGGCTTTTCGCTTCGGAGTCAACCTTGTGATGCACGTACTCACAGGAAACTACAAATCAGATCAAGTGCACGTGCCCGCACTGCTTGAAAGGCTGGGACAATGAGCTGGGATATTGTGTTTGTTCCACTGTTGAGCTGGCCGATCTTGTCGATTTTAGGTCTGCTATCGGGAGTGGCGATTGGCTTTGCCATCTGGCGCAGACTTGCGGGGGCTTGGCAGAGGTCCTTAGCGGCTGCTCTTGTGCTTCTCGTGCTAACCGGACCGGTTTTAGAACGGGAAGAACGCAAAGCGCTGAACGATATTGTCTTTGTTCTAAGCGACCGCAGCTCCAGCCAAAAACTGGGCGCTCGTGCAGAGCAAACAAACCGTGCAGAAGCAGACATTTTGCAAAAGCTGCAAAGGCGCCCCAATACAGATATCCGCGAAATTCGTGTTGGCGACGGAGCAGACGACACAGGCACGCGCGCCTTAACTGCGTTGACAACGGCTCTGGCCAAAGAACCTCAAAGCCGTGTTGCTGGCGCTATTCTCATCAGCGATGGCTTGGTGCATGACATTGAGACAATGCCACAGATGCCCGCGCCTGTGCATTTGCTCATGACGGGGTCTCCCACAGACTGGGACCGCCGTTTGACAGTTGAGAATGCACCAGCTTTCGGAATTATTGGCGAGCAAATCGAGCTAACGATACGGATCGAAGACCAAGGTGCTGTGCCTGTTGACGAAGGCTTTACACAGCTCTCAATTTCGGTGGGTGCAGAAGAGCCAATTCGCTTTGACGTTCCGATTGGCCGCGACATCTCCTTGCCTGTGAGCCTACCACACGCTGGACGAAATGTGATCAAGTTTGACCTCCCCGAAACTGCAGGCGAACTGACCACACGCAACAATTCATACGTGCTTGAGATAAACGGCGTGCGAGATCGTTTGCGCGTTTTGTTGGTTTCTGGCGAGCCTCACGCAGGAGGCAGAACTTGGCGCAATCTTTTGAAGTCTGATAGCTCCGTTGATCTTGTTCACTTCACCATTCTACGCCCGCCGGAAAAACATGATGGCGTGCCCGTCGGAGAGCTTTCGTTGATTGCCTTTCCGACGCGCGAACTCTTTATTGAAAAGATCCAGGATTTCGATCTGATCATCTTTGACCGCTATAAGCGGCGGGGTATTTTGCCGTCTGAATATCTCGAAAACGTTCGCAACTATGTCGAAACAGGCGGCGCGGTCTTGTTTGCCGCAGGGCCTGACTTTGCCTCGGCAGACAGTTTGTATCGTTCGCCATTGGGGCCAATTGTTCCTGCACGCCCGACGGCGCGTGTGATTGAACAAAAATTCCAACCAAAAGTGACACCAACAGGACAGCGTCACCCTGTGACACGTGGATTGGGCGGGAAAACCGCAGCAGATTCCGACTGGGGCAGCTGGATACGACAAATCGAACTCGCAGACGTCACTGGTGATATATTGATGGAGGGGTTTGAAGAAAAGCCGCTCTTGGTATTGGACCGTGTCGGCGAGGGCCGTGTGGCTTTGCTCGCGTCTGATCATGCTTGGCTTTGGGCGCGAGGTTATGAAGGTGGCGGCCCACAACTCGAACTCCTACGACGCTTATCACATTGGATGATGAAAGAACCCGACCTTGAGGAGGAAGCCCTTTTGGCAGAAGCCACGGAAGGCGGCCTCAAGATCACGCGTCGCAGCTTACACGACAAACCAGATGCAGTGACAGTGACTCACCCGTCAGGGGAAACGAGCGAAGTAATTCTAAAGGAGGTAAGCGCCGGCCTCTTTGAGGGGCTTCTACCCGCCAGTGACGCAGGGTTATACCGCCTGGAAGACGGCGCATTGGCATCTGTTGCCGGCTTAGGCCCCGCCTCATCACGAGAGTTTGCAAACACGATTGCGAGCGCCGAGATTTTGGCCCCATTTGTAGAGGCAAAGCGAGGCGGTATATTTGGAATTGAAGAGCCCCTTCCCAGCTTGCGAAACATCCGTGAAGGGCGCAATGCCGCGGGTGCAAGCTGGCTGGGGCTGACCCCACGGGGTGCTTACGAAACCGTTGGACTCAAACAATCTGCCCTGATGCCGCCCTGGCTGGCTCTTCTCGTATTCTCCGCATTTATCGTCTTTGGATGGTTGCGCGAAGGTCGCAAGCGTTGAGGTCAAAAATAACTGCGCACAAGCCCTTCCGTCAACAGACGCCAACCGTCAGCCAATACAAAGAATGAAAGTTTGAAAGGTAGCGCCACAACAGCAGGGGGCACCATCATCATCCCCATCGACATCAGGATCGCTGCCACCACGAGATCAATAATCAGGAACGGAATAAATATAAGAAATCCGACTTGAAATGCGCGCGCCACCTCCGAAAGCATAAAGCTCGGGACCAAGACAGAGAGAGGCGCGTCAACATTCGGGCTAAGCGAAGCCATCTCGGGGCGCAGCGAAGCGATAGACGCAAATGTTTCAGGATCAATACGCCCCAGCATAAAGCTGCGAAACGGGTCCGCCACCTTAGGAAAAGCTTCAGCCATCGTCAGCTCTTCTCGGGTAAGCGGCTCAATGCCTTCGGTCCAAGCCTGCATAAATACCGGCTCCATAATGAAATACGTCAAAAACATTGCAAGGCTCACCAGAAGCATATTCGGGGGCGACTGCTGAAGCCCGATGGCCTGACGAAGGATAGATAAAACCGTCACTAAAAATGGAAAACACGTTACCATAATTGCCAAACCGGGAGCCACACTCAGCACGGTAATCAACAATATCAGCTGGACCGAACGGCCAGAAAGCGAAGCCCCTTCCCCAAGAGATACACTCAACTCTTGCGCGACGCCCGGGCCAGCCGTGACCAAGCAGAGGCTCGCAACAAGAGCAATCAGAAAACCAGGCTTATTCATCAGACAAACGGCTTTCCGGATTCGGCAATTTCCGTAATGCGAACAGCCAGTTGCCCGGCTTCGTCGCCGTCCAACTCCTGAAGCTCGCCCCGCGCAACAAGCCGATCGCCGACGAAAAGCTCGACGGGGTCGTCGATCCGCGTATCCAATGGCAGAACGGCATCCTCGCTCAGCGTGAGCAAGTCGCGAATAAGTGGCCTTGCACGCCCCACTGAAACTGTCATTTCGATCGGAACCGTAGAAAAAAGCCCGCCGCTTTCCGGCTTGGGCGCATCAAATGTATCAGCCATTGAGTGGCTCCCCTTTTATGCTTTCAAAATAATTATGAATAAGGCTGCGCGCCTGAGTGGCAAAATGTGCCACATCAATTTCGCGCTCGACCTCCGAGAACTTCAGAGTAATTTGATCCGTGGTCAGCCGGTCATCCGGCACAACAGATACGGAAAGACTTAGCCCATCAGGCAAAGCCGATTGCACCATATTCCGTCGACTCGGATGGCAGCTGACGAGCAGTTGAGTGCCCGCGTGTGAGCGGGCCAGCGCTGTTACCTCTGCGCCAAGTTTTTGCCCCAAACTGTCGCTTGCAAGGTCTGGCAGTGTTGTTTCCACAAGCTGGCGCACCAAAGGCTCTATCGAGCGGACAAGCGCAGAATAGGCTTCATGGTATGTGAAGGATAGATCGTTCAAGTTTTGGGCAAAAGCTTCACTCAAAGCTGCTCCAGACTGTTCCGCAGCTGCGGTGCAGTCATCCCATCCTGCTTTATAACCGCGCTCAAAAACAGCAAGTTCGTGATCAGTTCTCTGATCATCAGCGCTTTGCCCCAAGACGTCTTCAGGATTAATCTCTTCGAATGTTTCGAGCAGATGCGAGATGCTCATCACGCCTTCTCCTCTTTATTTTCGAGCCAGTTTTTCAATATTTGCACTGTCTCATCCTGCCGTTCTGCGATCAGATTGCGCAGGCGCTCAACGGGATCCTCTTCAGAAGAGCTAGAAATATCTGCAAGCGAGTTGCCAGCAGAAAAATCAACAGCCCCAATGCCCTCCCCATCATCCGCAATCTCGCCATTGAGCGGCTCAACCCCCATAGGGGTGTAACCAATGCTCTGAGAGGCAGCGGCAGCCACGACTGGGGCAGGCTTTGTGAGAATCGGGCGTAGCACAAACAGGCCCAAAACAAGCGAAACAAGCGCAAGAACACCCATCTGAATCAGCGACATAGCATCAAACGCCATCTTACTCATAAAGGAAGAGCTGGCCTCGGTTCCTAAGGTATCAAGGGGTTGGAATTGAAGCGACTTAAGCGTGATGACATCCCCCCGCGCTTCGTCAAAGCCAACGGCCGAAGACACAAGCTCTTGCAGGGCAGCCAGCTCTTCTGCCGAGCGGGGTTCAAAGACTGTTTGGCCCTCTTCATTTGTGGCTTCTGTTCCATTGACCAAAACCGCAACGCTGAGCCGCTTGACGGCGCCCGCAGCACGCGTGATTTCTCGCAAGGTTTCGGAGACTTCATAGTTTACACGCTCGCGTGTCTCGGTGTTTTGGCTTGAGTTGCTGTCGCCTCCATTCCCCGCGGCCCCATCTGGCAAATTTGACGCAACCGTGACGTCGCCACCT
>P_2C_Liq_3_UnCtyDRAFT_100088_pt1 | contig 24807 bp, 25 predicted proteins | sample Pon2CUnioCityCA_3_FD_9720 | JGI IMG/M metagenome (IMG submission 9720)
ACAGTGGAGTAGAAAGGTTACTTCCTAACTCGTTTTTCAAAGGCGTACGTCAGCATCAGTAAGTTATTCTCGCTAAAGAGCCCCATACTTAGGGCGCTTTGGTTCCAGATCCCATTGGATTTACCGAAAGAAGTTGTGATCGACATGGGAGCGGTAAGTGCGATGTTGAGGCGTTCGTTTACCTGGTACAGGGCCCCGATCTGGTAGCGTACGCTTGGAGCAAAATTGGCATAACTCACACTAGAAGAATAGTAGGTGCCTATTTCAGGACCGTGCAAGAAATACAAACGGTCGGTGACAGGTTTACGCCACTCTTGACCTGCGAAAAATCCTGTGCTTAGACTAAAGTAGTGGTTGTCCTGGTATTTGGAGTAATTCATATAGGTCCGTTCTGCACGAATCGTAGATACACTAGCGATCGATTTCCCCCATTTATACATAGGGCGTGCATCAAGCACGGGTCCATACATAATACCCATGGAAGCTGAGGTTACAAGACCTACTTCTCGGTATTGCGCTTGAACGTTGCTAAAGAATCCAAAGAAAAGGAGGCACAGGCTCCAAAGTTTGACGGTTTTCATAACAGGGGTTTTAATTTCCTTTTAAAGGTAAATCAATAATGTGTAACTTCTTCCGGGTAACCCATGTATACAATCAGAATTCTCGCATTATGGACAGAAGGTCTTTCATTAAAAAATCCGCAGCCGCAGCTGCCGGGATATCCATTATTCCTGCACACGTTTTAGGTGGAGCATTGCACACCGCTCCATCTGATACGGTGTATATGGCCGGCATCGGTGTTGGGGGTAGAGGCTTGGGCGTGTTAAAAGGTCTGCGAAATACAGGTCAGGTTAAGTTTGTTGCGCTTGCTGATGTTAGCGATAAGCAAGGTGCAAAGGCCTATGAGTTAGAGCCGGGAGCGAAACGCTATCGTGACTTTCGAAGGATATATGATAAGCATTTAGGAGAATTGGACGCCATATTTTGTGCAACTCCAGACCATACCCACGCGGTTACCTCCTTGCCTTTTATGCGTGCTGGAAAACATGCATTTGTCGAAAAGCCGCTGACACACACTATTGTTGAAGCTCGAATGATGGCTAAGGTTGCAAAGGAGCAAGGTTTGGTAACGCAAATGGGCGATGTGGGTGCCTCCTCTGACGGCATTCGAACTGCTCAGGAGATCATCGAAAGCGGAATTATCGGCGCAGTGAACAAGGTAGATTGCTGGACCAACAGGCCTGTATGGCCGCAAGGATTACAGCCTCCTACTGAAGCCGAAGCAGTGCCCGATTATTTGGATTGGGATTTGTGGCTGGGCCCCGCGGCGGCGCGTGAATACAATAGTCGCTATTTGCCTTTTAAATGGCGTGGCTTCTGGGATTTCGGAACCGGCGCATTGGGCGATATGGGATGTCATATTATGGAGACGCCGTATCGTGCGATGGGATTAGGGTATCCTACTTCGGCAGAAGCAAGTTGCACCACCATGTGGGCTGGAGATTTTATAGAGGCCGATTATCAAGGCGTTTGTCCGCCAAGCGCTGTAGTGCGTTTGACGTTTGAACATGCCGCGTATGGAACGGTAAAATTGAATTGGTACGACGGCGGACTAATGCCAGAGCGGCCGGCATTGCTTCCAAAGGACGATATGCCTGGAAATTGGGACGGGGGAAGCGTGTTCTATGGCAGTAAGGGAATTTTAGTGACGGATACCTACAGTCGCAATCCGCGTATTTATATGGAGGACGGTTCACAGCCTTCGTTACCGAATAAGACCCTGATTCGTGTCGCTGGCGATACCGAAGGACACATTGCAAACTTTGTAGATGGGATTTTAGGCAAGGTGGAAACATCTTCGCCATTTAGTAGTTCGGGACCATTGACAGAAGCAGTGTTAATGGGTAATTTGGCCATTAAAGCATACCAAGAGAAACATTTAAAGCCCGGCAAGAAGACCACCGATTGGGCGCCATACGAGTATCCAGGGCGTACCCGATTGAATTGGGACGGTGCAAACATGAAGATAACAAACTATGAACCTGCGAATCGTTGGGTAGGTAAGGACTACCGCGAAGGATGGAATATTTAAGCAAGAGTAAAAACATGAGAAAATTGGGAATAAAAGCACTTTTAGCAGGTCTGCTATTTAGCGTTGCGCTAAGCACACAGGCACAAGAGCAAACCACGCCTTTAGAACAGGTGATGGAGGGACTTAGCGTTAGAAACATCGGACCCGCCGGCATGAGCGGCCGAGTTACGTGTATTACGGCCCACCCCAAAATCCCAACCACCATCTATGCAGGATCTGCCAGCGGTGGATTGTGGGTAAGTGAGAACAATGGCCAAAGTTGGTCGCCGCTTTTCCAAAACGAAAAGGTGGCTTCCATTGGTGCTATTGCCATCGACCCAATGCATCCGGATATTATTTATCTAGGAACGGGCGAGGGGAACCCTCGAAACTCTCAAACCAGCGGTTACGGGTTGTACAAAAGCTATGATGGCGGCGAGAGCTGGGAGTGCTTGGGCTTGGAAGAGACCCGCACCATTCACCGAATTTTGATCAATCCATCGAATACTGATGAGGTCTATGTAGGTGCTACCGGATCGGCTTGGGGAGACAGTCCTCGAGGTGTATATAAGACGACGGATGGAGGGAAGAATTGGACCCAAAGCCTATACATTGATGGAAAAACCGGTGCTGGAGATCTCGTAATGGATCCGAACAACCCGAAAAAGTTGATTGCCAATATGTGGGAGTACCGCAGAGAGCCGTGGTTTTTTACCAGCGGTGGTCCTTCAGGCGGATTATTCATTACCTACGATGGAGGGGAGCATTGGAAGAAACTAGGTGAGGACGACGGATTGCCGAAGGGGAATCTGGGCCGCATTGGATTAGGTATTGCACCGTCCAATTCGAATATCGTCTATGCCCTCGTTGAAACCGAGAAGAAAAACGGCGTGTATAAGAGCACGAACGGCGGCAAGAATTGGTTCAAAGTGACCGAAAGTGAGCAGGCGGGAAACCGTCCGTTCTACTATGCAGATTTGAGAGTGGACCCACAAAATCCAGACCGCGTGTACAGCTTGTGGACCTATGTGACGCGCAGTGACGATGGCGGAAAGAATTGGAAAACCATCACTCCTTATAACCGCATTCACCCAGATCACCACGCCATGTGGATCGATCCGGCGAACCCGGCACACATCATTGAGGGGAATGACGGTGGGATGAACATCTCCTACGACTATGGCGAGAGTTGGCACTTCGTGGAGAACCTCCCGTTGGCCCAATTTTACCACATTAACGTCGACGACCAGCTGCCATACAACGTCTACGGCGGGATGCAAGACAATGGCTCTTGGATGGGGCCGGCCTACAGCCTCACTACGGATGGCATACGCAATGAAGAGTGGAGTGAACTATTCTTTGGTGACGGCTTTGACGTGGTGCCCGTACCTGGACGAACGGATGCGGCCTATGCGCAGAGCCAAGAAGGAAATGTTGGTTTGGTCAACACGCAGACCGGATATTCGGAGCTCATCAAACCCGCACACCCGGAAGGGAAAAAGCTGCGTTGGCACTGGAATGCGCCTATAGCATTGGATCCACACCAGCCAGAGACCAGCTTGTACTTTGGCTCACAGTATTTACATAAGAGCACGGACAATGGGAAGAATTGGACCATTATCAGTCCGGATTTGACCTCGAATAATCCGGAGAAACAGAAGCAACTCGAGAGCGGGGGGCTGACCTATGATGTTACGGGGGCGGAAAACCACACGTGTTTGCTCGCTATTGCGCCGAGCGCCTTGGATCAAAATGTGATTTGGACCGGTTCAGACGATGGGAAACTTCATGTGACCATGGACGGTGGCGCGAATTGGACAGATTTGAGTGGCAAGCTCAAAGGGCTCCCCGAAGGATCGTGGATTCCTCAGATTCGTGCGTCGGATTATCATAAAGGAACTGCTTGGGTCGTGGCGAACGATTACCGCCGGAACAATTGGAGCGCGTACCTCTACAAGGTGGAAGATTTTGGAAAGAAGGTCACCCGAATGGTGGACGATAGCGATATTTTCGGACCAATTCTCAGTGTTTGGCAGGACCCGGTCGAACCGAACCTCATCTTCGTCGGCGGCGAATACGGGCTCTATGCCAGCGTTGATGGCGGTGCCACGTATACGAAATGGACGAAGGAAGTACCCACCGTCCAAGTGATGGACCTGGCTTTCCAAGCCCGCGAAAAGGATTTGGTCCTTGGTACCTTCGGGCGCGGTGCTTGGGTCATTGACGACATTGAGCCCTTGAGAGTTTTAGCTTCGGGCAAAGGCCTCAGCTCACCTACGTTCTTCGAGCCGCCAATGGCCTACCAGTGGGAACGTCGTCAAAGCCCCGGTGTACGATTCGCAGGTATGTCCACCTTCCGTGGAGACAACCGTCCGTTCGGAGCGCGCATGACCGCCTACCTTCCAGAGGTTGCCGAGGACAATAAGAAGAAGCTTCGTGTCGACTACCAAGATGAGGCCGGAGATACCATCTACACTCAATACATCGGCGTGAAAGAGGCCGGATTACAGAACTGGCGCTGGGCAATGTGGGAAAAAGGAACCGAATACCCCGAGTTCAAGGTTCGCAAGGAGGAGAAGGAGCAAAGCGATCGCCGCGGGGCTCCGGTGCTGCCGGGAACTTATACGGTCACCATGAATTGGGACGGTCAAACCGCTTCACAGCCTTTGAAAGTTGAATACGATTACCGCATGAACAGTTGGGTGAGTGAGGACGACTTGGCCGCACGCCGCCAAGCGTTTAAAGCCATCGAAGGTATCGAGGGAGATTTAGACCTCGCGGTCCAATCCCTAGCGCAAGCCAACGAAAACATCGAACGCTTACAAGCGCTGTTAAAACGCGAACCCTATGCTTCTGATTCGGCGTTGGTAGATACCGTAAAAGCCACTGCAAAAGCATTGGAAGCTGCGCGTCACCATGTCTTTGGCAAGACCGAAACCAAGGGATACTTCGAACAGCCGAAAGTTTGGTCAAGCCAGTGGGGCAGTTCATTGTGGCAGCTACTGAGCTCTGCACGTGCTTGGGGCAGCAATGAGCAAGCCTTGTTTGACCAATTATCCAAGCGCACCGAAGAAGCCACACAAACGGTCATGACCTTCTTGGTAGAAGATTACAACGGACTGCTTGAATACCTTGAAGAACATCCGGTCGACGTGATGATTCCAACGAAGATCGAAGCGGAAATTCGCAAATAGCGACCCACAAAAAAGGCGCCCCACGGGGCGCCTTTTTTTATGCTCAAATTTTGCGGCTCAGTTTTGCGACTCAGCCTTTGGCTTCGCCGAGAAGGTTCGCGGCTTATTGAATGATCAATGCTTTACGAATACTCGCGGCTTGGAACAGGTAAAAGCCTGCAGGAGCCGAAAGTTCAAGTGAGGCATCTAAATCCAACTGGCCTTTTTGAAGGGCCCTACCGTCGGTACTGTAAATGGTATACGGCGTTCCGGCAGGAAGACCTTGAACGTTGAAACGGCCGTTACTTGGATTAGGATAAATGTTGATATGCGCTGCGCTGAGGTCTTCTTGGTCAAGCGTAACGTCGAGGTTGAAATCATCGAGGAAAGCGTTGTTTCCACCTCCTGAAATGAAGTCTACCTTAATCATAATGGGCTGGTTACCTACATAATCATTGAGCCCAATGGTTACTTTACGCCAATTACTGCTCGTGGTCGGATTCCAAGGATTGGCTTTATTCGTTGCAGCATATAACAACGGTCCCAACAAACTGCGTACGCTTTGCCAGCTTTCCCCACAGTCTTGACTTACGCTAACGTTGATTTGATCCATGGCAAAACCGGGCTTACTGGCCACGGCATAGCGGAAACTGAAATTCATGGCCGCCGCTCGATCTACTTTGATGAAATTCGTAACCAATGCATCCGAATTATCAGGAGCGTTGTTGTAATTATCAAGCTTAACCGAATAGTTCCCTTCAAAACTATTGAAGCTATTGCGTTCCCATTTGATGTTATCGCCGTCTGAATTTTCGACATGCCACGTTCCATTGGGAATGGTATTGAATTCGAAGCCAGAATTGAAGTTGTTCGCCCAGATCGTGCTGTTTGGTGTATGCACACTCATGTAGCCATTAATGGAGGATTGTGATGTTCCCACAGCATTGGTTACAGTTAACGCGACATCATAATTTTTAAAAGAGTTCCCCGATGCATTGCTGTAGGTAACGGTTGGATGCTGCGCTGTTGAGGTAGATGGGGTTCCCCCTGGGAAATACCAAGACCAATTGGTTGCGTTTCCAAACGTGCTCATGTCCGTGAATTGGACCGAAGTACCATTACAAATGACGGTTTGACTCGCTTTGAAATTTGCTTGCGGTGCACACGGCAGTGCCATTCCTGGCTCAATTCCCGTGGTTTGTGCATTCGTACTATTCACTAGATACCCTCTTCTCGCGACGTTTGCGAGATTGGAGCGCATGATAGCGCGCTGATCGTCTGTAAATAAGTTCATACAGTTGTCGTCTGCATAATCCATATAGTTCTCGATCATATCCGGCTTGTTTGGACTGTCGTTGGAACAGGTGTTGGCATTCGTATTGCAGCCGTAGCTTGCCTCCAAAACGGGTGGTGTATCTGCACAATTATCCCCCGCGAAACACCCGCCTTTGAACGGATGATCCAGCCCTAAATAATGTCCGGCCTCGTGCGTCAAAGTCCTTCCCATACTTGTTCCGGTGCCAATTCTGCCCATTCTATCGTGGCGAATCACAATACCGTCGTACGTCGTACTCTGTCCAGGATTGGGTTTATATGCATACCCCAAAACCGTTCCTGTACCGCTTCCGGACAGCGTAATACTATTTACTACCCAGATATTTAGGTACTTATTGTTCGGCCAGCTGATCAGCCCTTTCACATTATTGTTGGCGCCCACACTAAGGGCACTTTGTGTTCTGGTAATTGCCGTCGTACAGTTTCCTTGGGGGTCCAATTTTGCCAATTGAAATTCGATCTCACAATCCGCCGCTACGCCCTGAAAAATGGAACGTGTATTGGAAGTATCCGCATTTAAGCGTCGATAATCTTCATTCAACCCAATAATTGCATCGCGCACCTGCTTGTCAGAAATATTATCGCTTTGCGTATCGTAGATAATATGGACGACCACAGGAACGGTATAAACGACGGCTTCTGTATTGTGGGACTCGTCAAAATTGACCGAAGAGATGAATTCAGCCTCATCTGCTTCAAAGTTGGGGTACAGTCGTTTAACTTCTTCTTCGAGCACATCATGGCCGCACTTTTGACCAAACAACGGCGCAGAAAGAAAGATAAATACGGCTAGAATAGGGGATAGTATGTATTTTTGCATGGTGTGCAATTTCGTGTTAATTGTCCACGAATCCAACTCAAAAAGCGTGCACTATTCACGATGTCAACAATTTGTGCATAGATTTTTGGTTCTTAGCTAAATAAAGATGTATTTTCGCAGCCCTTTTTGGGGGTTGTACACGCAACCACTTTAAACATATAAAACGCATTAGCGGTGAATACATTAAGTTACAAGACAGTTTCAGCCAACGCGGCGACAGTTGAAAAGAACTGGGTAGTAGTTGACGCAGAAGGTCAAACACTAGGACGTTTGGCATCTAAGGTAGCCTTGCTTTTAAGAGGTAAGCGCAAGCCTAATTACACACCTCACGTTGACTGTGGCGACAACGTTATTATAGTTAACGCTGAAAAGGTTGTTTTGAGCGGAAACAAAATGACGGAGAAAACGTACGTATGGCACACGGGTTACCCAGGTGGTCAGCGCACTACAAACCCTGAGCAAATCATGGCGAAGTTCCCTGAGCGCATTGTCGAAAAGGCAGTAAAGGGTATGCTTCCTAAGAATCGCCTAGGTGCAGAGTTGTTCCGCAACTTGCACGTATATGCTGGTCCTGAGCACAAGAACGAAGCTCAGAAGCCAACGGTGATCAACATTAATGAAATCAAATAAGTAATAATAAATGGCAAAGTTTCACGCAATTGGAAGACGTAAAACTTCTGTAGCTCGTGTCTACATGGATGAAGGTACTGGTACCATCACCGTAAATGGCAAGGACTATAAGGACTACTTCAACACTGCGCCGTTGCACTACAAAATGGAGCAGCCTTTCAGTTTGACAGAAACTACTGGCAAATACGACGTTAAAGTCAATGTATTTGGTGGTGGTATCACTGGTCAAGCGGAGGCAATTCGTTTGGGTGTATCTCGTATTCTTTCTGAGATCGATAACGAGAACCGCACATCGTTGAAGCCTGCCGGACTACTTACTCGTGACCCACGTATGGTTGAGCGTAAGAAATTCGGTCAGAAGAAAGCACGTAAGAAATTCCAGTTCTCTAAACGTTAATCGAGATTTAGTATCCAAATGGACCAGACTCTCAAAAGGCTACTGGTGCATTGCTTACTAGGGAAAGTAAACTCAAAAAAATGGCAGTAACAGACAACATTAAGAAACTCATGGATGCCGGTGTTCACTTTGGACACCTCACCCGTAAGTGGAATCCAAACATGGCGCCGTACATCTTCATGGAGCGCAATGGAATCCACGTGATCGACCTTCACAAGACTGAAGCGAAAATGGTAGAAGCTACAGAAGCACTACAAAAAATCGCAGCATCAGGTCGTAAAATCCTTTTCGTAGCAACGAAAAAACAAGCAAAAGAAATCGTAGCGAAATACGCTGGCGAAGCAAGCATGCCTTACGTAACTGAGCGTTGGCCAGGAGGTATGTTGACGAACTTCGTAACGATCCGTAAAGCCATCAAGAAGATGCAGAGCATTGACAAGATGAAGGAAAACGGTACGTTTGAAACACTTTCAAAGCGTGAGCGTCTACAAGTAGACCGTCAGCGTGCAAAGCTTGAGAAGGATTTGGGTTCAGTAGCAGATATGAATCGTTTGCCAGCTGCCTTGTTTATCGTTGATATCAAGCGCGAACACATTGCCGTAGATGAAGCCATCAAGTTGGGCATTCCAACCTTCGGTATGGTAGATACAAATTCAGACCCACGTCGCGTAGATTACGCAATCCCATCAAACGATGATGCTTCAAGAAGTATCGCTGCGGTAATGGAATTCGTAACTGCAGGTGTAAAACAAGGTCTCTCTCAGCGCAAGAGCGATAAAGCTACTGCTGAGCAAGCAAAAATTGACAAGAAAGCGGCTAAGGCTTAATCCTTAACGGTTTGTTGAAACAATAAAGTCTTTTTGAGAGAGCCGTAGGGATACCTTTGCGGCTCTCTTTTTAATTAAAATTCAAATTAATACTCTATATCATGGCAAAGATTACCGCTGCTGAAGTAAATCAACTCAGAAAGCAAACTGGAGCTGGTATGATGGACTGTAAGAAAGCTTTAGTTGAAGCTGAAGGCGACTTCGAAGCTGCAGTTGACATCCTAAGAAAGAAAGGTCAAAAAGTAGCTGCAAAGCGTGCTGATCGCGACGCAACTGAAGGTGCTGTTATTGCAAAGACAAACGGTGCTGATAAAGGTGTTGTCATCAAATTGTCTTGTGAGACAGATTTCGTTGCTAAAAACGAAAACTTCGTAGCATTGGCACATAAGGTAGCAGATATTGCGTTGGCTTCAGGTGTAGCAACGGCTGAAGAGCTTGGTGCAGTTGAATTCGAAGCTGGATTAACTGTTGCAGCTAAATTGCAAGAGCAAACAGGTGTGATTGGTGAGAAAATTGAAGTTGCTGAAATGGCTACTGTAAACGCTCCTTATGTTGCGTCGTACATCCACATGGGCAACAAGATTGGTACTTTGGTAGGTTTGACTGCTGAAGCTGCTGAAGCTGGTCGTGACATAGCAATGCAAGCTGCTGCAATGAATCCTGTGGCGTTGAACCGTGATGCGGTTCCACAAGATGTTATCGATCGCGAATTGGAAGTAGGTAAAGATTTGGCACGCCAAGAAGGCAAGCCGGAAGAAATGCTTGAGAAAATCGCATTGGGTCGTCTAAATAAATTCTTCAAGGAGAATACGTTAGTAGACCAAGACTTTATCAAAGACAGTAAATTGAGCGTATCTAAATACCTCACTAGCGTTCAAGCTGGTTTGGCTGTTGTAGATTTCAAGCGCGTTAGCTTATAATCACTCAGTGAAGTGAATCTTATAAACCGCGATGGCTGGCTAGCCATCGCGGTTTTTTTTTGTCTTAAAGGCAAAAGTTCGTAACGGTTTAAAAACTAGAATTAACTCGTTGGATTGCCTATGATAGTTGCGGTATATTTGTGTTCAAACCTACAGATATGAAATACAATCGCGTCCTCCTGAAATTGAGCGGAGAAGCCCTTATGGGTGATAAGGAATTTGGTATTGATCCCACAAGGATCGCCGAATATGCCGAAGAGATCAAAGCAGTAGCTGAATTAGGAGTGCAAGTAGGTGTGGTTATTGGCGGAGGAAATATTTTCCGCGGTATCAGCGGTGCATCGCAAGGTATGGACCGTGTTCAAGCAGACCATATGGGAATGCTCGCCACAGTAATCAACGGTCTAGCGCTACAAGGTGCATTGGAAAGTGCAGGTGTAAAAACACGACTGCAAAGTGCCGTAGAAATGGATAAAGTGGCAGAGCCATTTATTCGTCGTCGTGCCATTCGTCATCTAGAAAAAGGCCGTGTGGTGATTTTCTCAGCAGGTACTGGGAACCCATATTTTACAACAGATACAGGAGCAACCCTTCGTGCGGTTGAAATTCAAGCGGATGTAATACTGAAGGGTACACGCGTTGACGGTATCTATAGTGCAGATCCAGAAAAGGATGCGACTGCGACGAAATTTGAAACACTCAGCTTCAAAGAAGTCTATGATAAGGGTTTGAACGTGATGGATATGACTGCCTTTACGTTGAGTAAAGAGAACGAACTTCCCATCATTGTGTTTGATATGAACACACCGGGTAACTTGATGAAGGTGATAGAAGGTACGCCAGGGGTGGGTACGCTAGTTAAGAATTAAGAAAATCAATTCAATAGGATGCAAGACGAAATAGATTTTGTTTTTGATGCAACGAAGGATGATATGGATCGTGCCATCAGCCATTTAGAAAAGGCGATGGTAAAGATTCGCGCNGGTCGCGCTAACCCTTCNATGCTGGAGGGAGTAATGGTAGAGTATTACGGAGCACCTACACCGCTTTCGCAGGTGAGTAATGTGAATACACCAGATGCGCGTACGATCAGCATTCAACCTTGGGAGAAGCAGTTGATTACTGAAATTGAAAAAGCCATCATGAATGCTGGTTTAGGCTTCAACCCAATGAATAATGGTGAATGTGTCATTATTAGTGTCCCCCCTTTGACAGAAGAACGCCGTCGCGACCTTGCAAAGCTTGCTAAAAGTGAGAGCGAAAATGCGAAAGTTGGCGTTCGCGCGGCACGCAAGACGGCAATGGACGAGCTCAAAAAATTGGGCAATGACGGCTTGAGTGAAGACTTGCGTAAGGACCTTGAGACCGACATTCAGAAAATGACAGACGACTACATCACGAAATGTGATGCGCTCTACGTGAAGAAAGAAAAGGATATCATGACGGTATAAAAGGGCACCCGCTGAGGCGGGTTTTCTTTTGTCAAAATAAATGTTTGAACATCGACTGTCTTTTTATGTTTACTCGTTATGAATCTTGAACAAGAAATCAAGCAAAAGGCTTTTCGCAGCGAACAGTCAAAGCTCATTGTAAATCTCATTTACACTTACAATCAACTCAAAAGTAGGATTGCGACGGTGCTTAAAGATGAGGGCGTGACCATGCAACAGTATAATGTGTTGCGCATTGTGAACGGTGCGGGTGCTGAGGGAATTACAACCTCTGAGATTCGCGAGCGTATGTTGGATAAAATGAGCGATGCATCGCGTATGGTGGACCGATTAGAAACCATGGAGCTCCTCATCAAACAGCGCGATAGAGACGACCGTCGCGTACTTCATATTTTCCTCACTGAAAGGGGGCAAGCTTTAGTGCAGCGATTAATGGAGCAGGAAACCATAGACCAATTGGCCAGTGGTGTAAAAGAAGAAAGCGCCCAACAACTCAATGAGCTGCTGGACGCCTTTAGAGCTTCACTGTAATCGTTTATTTCAAATAATTGATCAATGCATTGGTAGAGCTGTCGTGCTCGTGTGGCACACCGCTACCAGTAAGTTCTCCTAAGACAGCTTTTGCTAAAACTTTTCCCAATTCAACACCCCACTGGTCGTAGCTGTATACGTTCCAGATGTAGCCTTGGATGAAGATTTTGTGTTCGTAAGCGGCAATTAATTGGCCCAAATGATAAGGGTTCAATTCGTCTGCAACAATGCTATTAGTAGGTCGATTCCCTTCAAAAACGCGGAACGGTGCTATTTCCTCAACCACCGCATCTGAAATCCCGGCTTGACGCATTTCAATCTCCACTTCCGTTCTTGTCTTTCCGGTCATCAACGCTTCGGTTTGAGCGATGAAATTTGCAAGTAGAATGGGGTGGTGATCCTTTAAGCTGTGTTGAGGCTTTTTGGATGCGATAAAGTCCGCTGGAATGAGGTCGGTACCTTGGTGAATCAATTGGTAGAAGGCATGTTGTCCGTTCGTTCCAGGTTCACCCCAAATAATTGGCCCCGTAGCGTAGTTTACTTTCTTACCGTTACGGCCGACATATTTCCCGTTGCTTTCCATATCGCCCTGTTGGAAATACGCAGCGAAGCGGTCCATGTATTGGTCGTAGGGGAGAATAGCGTGACTTGCTGCGCCGTGGAAATTTCGGTACCAGATGCCTAACATCGCCATTTGTGCTGGAATGTTTTTATCCCAATCCTCAGTGGCTACATGTTTATCCATGGCGTGTGCGCCACTTAAAAACTCTTGGAAACCTTGGAAACCTATGGCCAAAATGACCGGTAGACCAATAGCAGACCATACGCTGTAACGTCCGCCAACCCAGTCCCAGAATCCAAACATGTTTTTGGTATCTATCCCAAATCCTGCTACACCCTCAGCGTTAGTACTAACGGCAACGAAGTGTTTTGCTACAGCGGATTCCGTACCCCCATGGTTCAGGAACCATTGTTTTGCGCTGTTCGCGTTTTTCATGGTTTCTTGAGTCGTAAAGGTTTTTGATGCGATGATAAACAATGTAGTTTCCGCATCGACCTTACGCAACACTTCATGCAAATCGGCGCCATCAACATTTGCGACAAAATGGAAATCCATTTCTTCTGTAACGAATGGACGGAGTGCATTAATGACCATGCGTGGTCCTAAATCTGAGCCGCCAATACCAATATTTACGACAGCTGTAATGCGTTTTCCAGTATGACCCTTCCAAGCTCCTGAGCGAATCTCATTCGAGAATGCAGCCAATTTTGCCCACGAATCACGAATACCCGGCATCACATCTTCACCGTCCACCAGTATAGGATCACCCGACATGTTTCTCAATGCCGTATGTAAAACTGCGCGGTTTTCAGTGACGTTAATTTTCGCACCGCCTTGTTGCATTTGAATGGCTTCGCGAACATTCGCCTCGTTCAAGAGTTCTTTAAATAGACTAAAGGTTTCGGAACCGATGTGGTTTTTAGAAAAGTCGAATAAAAGGCCGTCCCACTTGATGTGGTATTTATTAAAACGGTCTGGATCTTCGAAAAAACGCGTTTTTAAAGTGCGTTTATCGTTGTCGAAGTTTTTTTGGAGCTTTTTCCAAGCCTTTAGTTCTGTGGGGTTTATGTTTTTCAACATTGTTGATTTCATTATTTAAATGCAAATCTACCATATGTTGTGGTACTTGACCCGTTATTTAGTAAATTCATAAACTTATTTACGAAAACTTCATGTTGAGATTTAAGAGTACAAGTGATTTTCAAAAAGAGGTGCGCAAGCGAGTGCGCGCGTACTTTAAAGAAGAAAATAAATCGGCCTTAGCCGACTACAGGTATTACATCAAAGCGGTTGCAAACCTTGCGATGTATCTCGTTCCTTTTGTATTGTTCTTGATGGGCAATCAAAGTTTTGGTATGACAACGTTATTGTGGGCCATAACTGGTTTAGGTATGGCAGGGGTTGGAATGAACCTCATGCACGATGCTTTGCACAATACCGTTACGCGCAGTGAGTGGTGGAACCGCAAAATTGGCGCTTCGATCTATATGTTGGCGGGTAATTCATACACTTGGCGTGTACAGCACAATATGAAGCACCATACGCACACGAACGTCGATGGTCACGATGACGATATCGAAACTGGAAGTATGTTCCGTTTCCACCCGAGCCAGGAATTATTGCCGAAGCACAAATACCAGCACATTTATGCACCGTTTGCCTATACTTTGATGACCTACAAATGGTTATTGGAAAAGGACTTCAAACAGGTGGTAAACTATAACAAGAGTGATCTTTTCAAAGCAAAAGATCAGAGCTTAGGTATGGTNTGGACGAAACTGATCGTAGGGAAGCTTTTCCACTTTGCAGTATTTTATGTGATGCCTATGCTTTTAGGTGCACCATGGTATTTGGTATTGTGGGGTAATGTTGTAATGCACGTTATTGCAGGTTTCATTCTATCCATCACCTTCCAGTTGGCACACGTGGTTGATAAAGCTGAATTCCCTACTGAAGAGGAAGTTCAGAACATCACAAACATTGAACACCAAATGAAGACTACGGCGAATTTCGCCACGAAAAATTGGTTGGTAACGTGGTACACAGGGGGGTTGAACTTCCAGGTTGAGCACCACATGTTCCCGACCATTAATCATATTCATTATCCTAAAATCGCAGAGATCGTTCGTAAGACAGCTGCAGAATTTGAGTTGCCGTACAACGAATACCGTACGACCTTGAGTGCTGTTAAAGGACACTTCCGTCATTTGCGTAACATGGGAATGCAGCCGGCTTAACAGCCCGCGGCGAGCACTAGAACAAAAAAGGCGGCCCATTGGGCCGCCTTTTTTTATGCGCTGTATTTTTTTTGGCCAGCGGTCTTTTAACCATTCACTGCAACGACATCGTCAACGAGGGTTGGCAACATTTTTTGCAAGATGCTGAGAATACCATTTTTCAAGGTCATGGTTGACGAAGGACAACCGGAACAAGCACCTTGAAGTTGGACTTCAACAATTTTATCCTTGTAGCCCATAAATGCAATGTTTCCTCCGTCTTGCGCGACTGCAGGCTTGATGTATTCTTCGAGGATGTCGACGATGCGTCCTTCGATTTCACCGAGATCTTCTGGACGGACTGCAGGTGAGCCATCGGTTGAGGCTTCTGCGGTTTCGGCAGGAGCTAATTGGTCCTCATGAACGGCGACACCGCCCTCTTGAAGAAAATCGGTGATGAAAATGCGTACTTCTTGCGCGACATCATCCCATTCGACTACATCAAATTTCGCAATGGCAATGTAATTACCTGAGATAAACACTTCTTTGACAAAAGGAAAATGGAAGAGCTTCGTAGCTAAGGGTGACGGTTTAGCTTCTTCGATGTTTCTGAATTCCGCAGAATCTGTCTGTAACAACATTTTGTTGCTCACAAACTTCATGACCTTCGGATTCGGGGTCATTTCTGCATAAATACTTACGGGTACGCGCTTGATGTCCATGATGTGGGGTTGTTTGTGGTCACAAAGGTACGTGGTAAAACTCGCAAAGCGTACATTTGAAAAGAGAACCTTAAACGACATAACCATGGCCTTTATCAAGCCCTTGCTTGGACATACGCCCGAATTCGGCACCGATTGTTTTATAGCGGATAATGCAACCATCATTGGCCAATTTAAATGTGGCGACGGATGCAGTTTCTGGTTTGGAAGCGTCATCCGCGGCGACGTCAACAGCATCACCTTTGGAGAAAAAGTGAATGTGCAGGACAATGCCACGGTCCATTGCACCTATGAGAAGTTCCCGACGACCGTAGGCAACAATGTAAGCATTGGTCACAATGCGATTGTGCACGGTTGTACCATAGCGGATAACGTGCTCATCGGCATGGGCGCGATCGTGATGGATGATTGTGTGGTTGGTGAGGGTTGCATCGTTGCGGCCGGTTCGGTCGTGACGCAAGGAAAGAAATTGGCTCCAGGAACGTTGTGGGCGGGGGTGCCGGCGAAGGAAATTGGTCCCGTACCTGAACGCTTGCGCAAAGGGGAAATCGAACGCATCGCCAACAACTACCAGAAATACAGCTCTTGGTACAAACCCGATGCCGAATAACAGACCCATTTTCGAAACGGAACGACTGCTGCTTATTCCAACAAATCTAGCAGATGCGGTATTTATATGGAAGGTCTTCACTACCCCTGGTGCACTGCGTTTCATTGGGGATCGACAGCTCCATTCTTTAGAGGATGCCACCGCATTCATACACGATAGGGTACTGCCACATTGGGAAAAGAATGGTTACGGGAATTATACTTTGATTGAAAAAAAGTCGCAACAAAAGGTAGGGGTATGCGGTGTGTTCAATCGTGAAGGACTGGAACATCCGGATTTAGGTTATGCCATGCTGCCCGCATTTGAGGGACTCGGTTATGCTAAAGAGTCTTCGCGTCGAATGATGAGCGCTGCAAAAGAGCATTTTGGGTTATCCGTATTAGACGGTTTGACACATCCGGAAAACGAAAGGAGCATAGGTCTACTGAAGCACTTAGGTTTTGAGTCCAGAGGACAATCGCAAATCGATGGATACGATTACAAAACCGAACTCTTCAGAATTCACCTCTAAGCATTAGGACAAGCCCAATTTTATTCTAAGATTACGCAACATCGCATCGGTCATGCCATCAAGGTCATAGTCCATGGACCACCCCCAATCTTCTTGAGCGGCCGAATCGTCAATACTTTCAGGCCAAGAAGCTGCAATCTCCTCTCTAAAATCGGGTACACAGTTGCATTCGAATCCCGGTATTTTTTTCTCAATACTGGCTGCAATGGTCGTTGGATCAAAACTGATGCCTGCAAGGTTATAGCTGTTGCGCACCTTCACCTTTTCTTTTGGTGCTTCTGTGAGTTCAATGGTCGCGCGAATGGCATCGTCCATGTACATCATCGGCAAGGCGCGGTGCGCTGATAAAAAGCTCGTGTATCGACCTTCTTCTAGCGCTTTGTAGTAGATCTCCACGGCATAATCTGTGGTGCCGCCGCCGGGTTGACTTTTCCAGGAAATGAGCCCTGGGTAGCGAATGGAGCGCACATCCACACCGTATTTATTGAAGTAATATTCACACCAACGCTCTCCCGCAAGTTTCGAAATGCCATAGACCGTTGAAGGTTCCATAACGGTTTGCTGTGGAGTGTTTTGCTTCGGTGTAGTAGGTCCAAATACCGCAATAGAGCTGGGCCAGAACAGTTTTTGAATCACTTTTTCCCGGGCCAATTCCAGTACATGCAACAAACTCTGCATGTTCAAATCCCAGGCCTTCATCGGAAATTTTTCCCCAGTCGCACTTAACATAGCGACCAAATGGTATACCGTATGTATTTCGTGTTTTTCACAAACCGAGCGCAGTGCGCTTGCGCTACTGGCGTCGAGCACTTCGAAGGGGCCATTCAGGAGTTCCGAATGTTCCGGTTGACGGATATCAGAAGCAACAACGTGATCATTGCCGTATTTCTGGCGAAGTGCCAATGTAAGTTCGGTTCCTATTTGCCCACAGGCGCCTAGGATAAGGATGGTTTTATTCATGCTCTGAATGTGATAAAGATCAGAATTGGGTCCCTCAAAGATAACTTATCTTTGCACGATAAATCACCCGCCTATGGATCCAAATGCTGGAAAAAGAACGCTCGTCAATAAATTGAGTAGAGAAGAACTGCAGGCTAAGCTTGATGCAGAAACCTTCAACCGCACTACGGTTTCTTTTTACAAATATGTAATCATAGAACACCCACAGGAGTTGCGCGACGCGTTATTTGCACAATGGTCGCAGTGGGATTGCTTGGGACGTATTTACGTTTCTAGGGAAGGTATCAATGCGCAAATGAATGTTCCCGAGCACCATTGGGATGCGTTTGATGCGTACATACACGGGATCGAATATTTTCATGATGTGCCCTTTAAACTGGCGGTTACGGATAAGACAGAGGGGAAGTCTTTTTTGAAGCTTGTCGTCAAAGTTCGTGAGCAGATTGTGGCAGACGGTCTTCAGCCTGAGGACTATGATGTTACGGATGTTGGCGCCCATCTGACGGCAAAGGATTGGAACGAAGCCATCGAAAAGCACGATCCAGTGGTGGTCGATATGCGCAACCATTACGAAAGTGAAATAGGTCATTTTGAAGGCGCAGTCCTTCCGGAAGCTGAAACTTTCCGCGAAGAACTCCCCATGGTTTTAGAAAAACTCAAAGGTCAGGAGGACCGTAAGATTCTTTTGTACTGTACTGGGGGAATCCGCTGTGAGAAAACTTCTGCCTTTTTGAAGCACCATGGATTCAAAGATGTCAACCAATTGCATGGTGGCATCATTGATTACGCCCGCCAGATTGAAGAAGAAAAATTGCCAAACAAATTCCACGGCATCAACTTTGTCTTCGATGAGCGATTAGGCGAAGCTATTTCCGATGAGGTCATCTCTGAATGCCATCAATGCGGTCAGCCTTCCGCGAACCATACAAATTGCTCAAACAAAGCGTGCAATCTACTCTTTATTCAGTGTGAGGAATGCGCTGAAAAACACGAAGGATGTTGTACCCCGCAATGCGTTGAAGTCATCCATTTACCGGAAGAAGAGCAGGTTGAAATCCGCAGAAAAGCGAAAGAAACGAAAAGATTCCACAGACATACGAAGGTTAATTTGCGAAATGCCTTCTCTGAGAAGTAAATTGAATCACAGAAACTAGATAAAGAACCACCATGCAAGACAAAAGAGCACACCTCCAAGAACTTCAAGAGCAAAGCAAAGTTGGCGGCGGCGAGAAGCGTATCGCGGCGCAACATGCAAAAGGTAAGCTCACGGCACGTGAACGCATACATTTTCTATTAGACGAAGGATCGTTTCAAGAAATGGGTGCCCTCGTTCAGCACCGCAGTAATCTTTTCGGCTTGGACAAGCAGAAAATTTTAGGCGACGGTGTAGTTACCGGTTACGGTACCGTTAATGGACGATTAATCTATGTTTACGCGCAAGATTTCACCGTTTTAGGCGGTTCGCTTGCGGAGGCCCATGCAGAGAAAATCACGAAAGTGATGGATCTTGCGATGAAAACGGGTGCTCCAGTGATCGGACTTAACGACAGTGGCGGCGCGCGCATTCAAGAAGGAGTCGTCTCGCTCGGCGGGTACAGCGATATTTTTTACCGCAATGTTCAAGCTTCAGGTGTTATTCCTCAACTCTCTGCGATGATGGGACCTTGTGCGGGTGGTGCGGTATATTCTCCCGCTTTGACCGATTTTATTATGATGGTCGAGGAATCCTCCTATATGTTCGTCACCGGACCTAATGTGGTCAAAACGGTAACCCACGAAGAGGTGAGCTCAGAAGAATTGGGAGGGGCAAGCACGCATGCCACGAAAAGTGGGGTAACCCAATTCACCTATCCGAATGAAATCGCTTTGATTGAAGGGTTGAAGAAATTACTTTCTTACGTTCCGCAAAACTGTGATGAGGAGCCGCCTTCGCTTCCATATACACCAGGCGATGAGCTTCGTATGGGCCTGCAACACATCATCCCTGAAAGTGCGAACCAGCCTTATGATATGAAAGAGGTCATCGGTGAAATCGTTGATACGGACAGCTTTTTCGAAGTACATAAAGATTTTGCAGAAAATATCGTTGTAGGATTTGCGCGCCTCGCGGGTAAATCCATCGGTGTGGTCGCGAATCAACCGGCCTATCTCGCAGGCGTTTTAGACATTCAGGCTTCCACCAAAGGTGCCCGATTCGTGCGTTTCTGTGACGCTTTCAACATCCCACTTTTAGTTTTAGAAGATGTACCTGGATTCTTGCCAGGTACGGACCAGGAGTGGAACGGCATCATTACCAATGGGGCAAAATTGCTCTACGCTTTCAGCGAAGCTACAGTACCGCGTATTACCGTTATCACGCGTAAAGCTTATGGGGGTGCCTATTGTGTGATGAATTCTAAGCAGATTGGTGCCGATATGAATTTCGCTTGGCCCACAGCAGAGATTGCCGTAATGGGCGCTAAAGGCGCAGCAGAAATCATCTTTAGAAAAGAAATTGCAAGTGCTGAAAATCCGGAGGAAAAATTGGCAGAAAAAGAAGCCGAATATGCAGAAGCCTTTGCCAATCCTTACCGCGCAGCATCTAGAGGATATATAGATGAAGTAATCCTGCCGGAGCAGACGCGTCAGCGACTCATTCGCGCTTACGCCATGTTAGAAAATAAAGCGGTTCAGTTGCCGAAGAAGAAACACGGTAACCTCCCGCTCTAATGTTTACAGATACGCATTGCCATCTCTATGATGAGGTCTTTGAAACACGGAAAGATCAAATCGGGGCGTTGGCTTTAGAAAATGGAGTCAATAAAATCTTGCTCCCCAATATTGATGTGAACAGCCTCCCTAAAATGGATGCGGTTGCAGCAAATTATCCGTCCCTCGAGATTCGGAAAATGATCGGTTTGCATCCTTGCTATGTAAAGGAGGATTGGGCGGACCAATTGGACCAAATCGAAGCCTGGTACCACCAAAAGCCGGAGGAATTTTGTGCCTTTGGTGAGATTGGCCTAGATCTCTATTGGGATCAAAGTACCCTCGCGATACAGATAGAAGCGTTGAACCGACAGTTGGATTGGAGTGTCGCTTGGGATCTCCCCATTGCGTTGCACGTTCGCAGCAGCTTTAAAGAACTTTTCCCCGTTCTCGAGGCCGCTCAAGAGCGCCACGACGGAAAGATCCGCGGGGTCTTTCATTGCTTTTCTGGGGGTAAAAAACAAATCAACCGGGCGCTGCGTTTGGGCGAATTCTATTTTGGTCTAGGCGGTTCCATTACCTATAACCGCAGCGCTACCGACCCGGTGGTGAAAAATATTCCTATGGATCGCATTCTCTTAGAAACGGACGCTCCTTACCTCACACCCTCCAGTAAAAAGGGTCAAAAAAACGAGCCTGGCTTCCTACTAGAAGTGGCACAAACAGTGAGTGAAATCAAAGGTGTATCTTTAAATGAATTGGCCGTACTCACCAGTGCCAACGCTGAAAAACTCTTTGGAGCATGAGGAAAATTTGCTTGATTTATACCGGAGGAACCATAGGCATGCGTCAAAATCCGAACGGGAAATTGGCTCCGGTAGATTTTGAGGAACTGCGTAAAAACATTCCAACGCTGCGTTTATTACCTATCGAACTGGAGGTGAAAACCATGGACCGTCCCTTAGATAGCTCGGAAATGCATCCTTCCGTATGGGCGGACCTGGCCACAGAAATTTACGGGCTTCACGACCAATTCGACGGCTTTGTCATTTTGCACGGCACCGACACCATGGCCTTCACTGCCAGTGCACTCAGCTTTATGCTACGCGGTTTGAAAAAGCCCGTCATCATCACCGGATCTCAACTCCCCGTGGGTGTATTGAGAACAGATGCCGTAGAAAATCTATTGAGTGCGTTAGAATTCGCAGCCATGGAAGAATCGGGCGACCCAGTTATTCAAGAGGTCTGTATCTATTTTGAATACAAGCTGTACCGTGGTAATCGCGCCTACAAACGTTCCTCCAATGAATTCAACGCATTCAGTTCCCCAAATTTCCCTGCTTTGGCAGAAAGTGGCGTACGCATGACGGTACATAAAGAGTTGCTTTGGCGCTCAACGAAAGCGAAGTTGGAATTGCACAAAGGCTTTTCAAATGAAGTGGGTGTAGTCACCTTATATCCGGGGTTAGATTTCAATGCTTTACAGGTGCAACCCAATTGGCGCATCCTATTGCTGCGCACTTTTGGCGCGGGAAATGCACCGAACAGCCCTGATTTTATTGAATTTCTCTCCAGGTGCAGGGATAATGGTACTGTAATTGTAAATACCTCGCAGTGTGTCAGTGGCGCAGTCGTTCATGGTCTGTACGACAGTTCATCGGCTTTGGAGCGTTTCAATGTATTGAGCGCCAAAGACATGACTTTCGAATCGGCCTTAGTAAAAGCGATGCTTTTGTTGAGTGAAACGGATGATTTAAGAGAATTTGGTATTAAGTTTTCTTCAAGTCTTGCCGGAGAACTCACAGAGTAGTGTAGGGACATCAATTTTTTGTATTTTCGGCGTCGCATGATGGGCTCAAACTATTACACGGCCGATAATGCTATAACACTAAAATGTATTTAAACAACTAGTAAAATGAAAAAAGCACTCTCTTTGCTTGCTATCGTTGCCCTTTCATTGGGTACGGTTAACGCCTATGCTCAAGAAGATATGGCGGCTACAGAAGAAGTAGCAGTTGATTCTGCTGCTACTGAAACTATGGATTCTGCAGATGCAGCTGTTGATTCAGCCGCAGCAACTGAATCTTCTGCCACAGAAGAAGTAACTGAAGAAGCTTCTGAAGAAGTTGAAGCAGGAACAGAAGAAAAAGCATTCACTCAGATCTTGAAAGAAAAGTTCATTGAGGGTGGTGCATTCTTCATGTCGTTCGTATTGCTCGCCTTAGTTTTGGGTTTGGCTTTAGTTATCGAGCGTATCATCTACCTAACGTTTGCGCAAACGAACACTGAAAAGCTTCTTGAAGAAGTAGAAGGTGCGTTGAACAACGGCGGTGTTGAGGCGGCAAAAGAAGTATGTCGTAACACACGTGGTCCAGTAGCAACGATCTTCTTCGAGGGTCTTGACCACTACGACGAAGGAATGGATATGGTTGATAAATCAATCATGAGTGTTGGTTCTGTAGAGAACGGTAAATTAGAGAAAGGTGTTTCTTGGATTTCATTGTTCATCGCATTGGCACCAATGCTTGGTTTCATGGGGACGGTTATCGGTATGATCGGCGCATTTGATGCGATCGAGGCTGCAGGTGATATCAACCCATCACTTGTTGCAGGTGGTATTAAAGTAGCACTTTTAACAACGGTATTCGGTTTGATTACTGCAATCATCCTACAGATTTTCTATAACTTAATCGTAGCAATGATCGATGGTATCGTGATCAAGATGGAAGATGCTTCTATCTCTTTCATGGATCTATTGGTTGAGCACAACAAGAAAAACGCATAATAAAGATGCTTAGTAAACTTCCATTTATTGGACGTGTCCTAGGTATTGTACTGGGAATCATTGGTGTAATCATGTTTGTCATGGTTTCATTAAATGAGGACAGTGCATCTAGCTATGTGTCCTACGGTCTATTCACTACCGTTATTGGTGTAGTGGTGGCTGTATTGAGCTTCGTGCTTTCATTGTCGGTAAATCCTAAGGGAATCCGCGGTGTTGGTATCGGTTTGGCTGCTGTGATTGTCGTTGGTATTTTGAGCTATGTGCTCGCAGACGGATCAGACTTTGCCTCGTATAAGAATGTAACAGAATCAGAAACTAAAGTAGTTAGCGCAATGCTAAATGCATTCTACATCATTGGTGCCGGTGCGGTACTTGCTGTAGTCTACTCATTGGTTTCAAGAGTTTCTAAATAAGTATTGATATGGCAAGAAATAAAAGAGCCATACCAGAAATTAATGCCGGATCGATGGCGGATATCGCTTTCCTTCTATTGATTTTCTATCTGGTAACCACAACGATGGATACGGATAAGGGAATCAACAGGAAGCTACCGCCGTGGGATGAAGAATTGGTTGAAGATCCACCTCCGATCAAGGAGCGTAACATCTTTACCGTTCTTGTGAATTCAAACGACCAGTTGTTAGTTGAAGATGAGTACCTTGAAATTTCACAGTTGCGTGAGAAGGCGATGGAATTCATTGATAACAACGGAGACGGATCTTGTACCTACTGTAAAGGATTCAAGGTGTCGACTAGTTCGGATAACCCAGATAAGGCTGTCATCTCACTGCAGAACGACCGTGGTACTTCCTACGGCATGTACGTGAAAGTTCAAAATGAGCTCGTTGCAGCTTATGAGGATCTTCGCGAGAAATATGCTGAAGAAGAGTACGGTAAGTCCTACAGAGGAATGGATGAAGAGGAGGATAAAGATTTACTTAGAGAAATCAAAAAAGCCTACCCTCAAAAAATTTCTGAAGCTGAACCTTTAAATATTGGTGGCTAATGGCAGTAATTAAGAAAAAGAAGGATAAAGGGCTACCGGCGGTGAATACCTCGGCACTTCCTGATATTGTATTCATGTTGTTGTTCTTCTTCATGGTTGCTACGGTAATGCGTGAAGTGGATTTGAAGGTGAGTGTAAACAAGCCACAAGCAACGGAGATTCAGAAGTTGGAACGCAAGTCATTGGTAACTTACATTTACGCAGGTTCGCCTCGTGTGAAGTTCCAAGATAAGTTTGGTCGTTCACCACGTATTCAGTTGAATGATGCGTTTGCAACCATCGATGATGTGCAGGCATTCGTGATTCAAGAGCGTGAAGCGAAAAGTGAAGAAGACCGTCCTATGATGACCATGTCCATCAAAGCAGATAAGTCTGTAAAGATGGGTCTGATAACAGATATTAAATTGCAATTGCGCAAAGCGCAAGCGTTGAAAATCAACTACAGTTCACTGCAACCTAAAAACGTGGAAGCGTTGTACAGTTCAGAGAACTAAGCAAAGAGAAAAGCTGTATAGGCGGAAAAGCCGGTTCCTTTGGGACCGGCTTTTTTTATGCTGGTCTGAGTGTGGACAATAGCCACAATCCCGAGGCA
>P_2C_Liq_3_UnCtyDRAFT_100089_pt1 | contig 24711 bp, 38 predicted proteins | sample Pon2CUnioCityCA_3_FD_9720 | JGI IMG/M metagenome (IMG submission 9720)
GGAACAATTTTAATAATTTGCTCAAGTCGTTTTGACAATGAACTAATCTGCCTGCTATTAAAGCTGGGTCCCAGTATTTTTGAGTTAATGATAAACCCTCTTGTTCTTCTGGAGTACAATTTGTCAAAGCTTCTCCACCAACACCCATTTGGTCAACGAATACGATTTGTTCTTTCATTTGTATTCCAGTCATTACTTCGTGAATTTCGTTTAATTCACTCATAACAAATGTTTGTTCAACGATAGCTTGAGAAACTTCAGTAGCTTCTTGTGGGTTTAGCGTTAAGGCTGATACGTCAATTTTTGATGCCATAATCTATTTTTTTCTTAATGTTCTTGTTTGTTTTTCCTCCCCTTGTTTTCTGTTTTTCTTTTCAGATTTAAAAGTAGAAGACACTTCGTTTTTAAAGCTTTTAAATTCAGCTTTTATATTTTTCAGATTGTTTTGAAAATCTTCTTTTTCGTTTTTTAAGGTTTCAATGTTTTCTTCTAATTGAGCAATTTTAGCTTGAGCTTCTTCTAAAGCTTCATCTGTTTGTTCTTCTTCCTCAATTATTTCTGTAAGTTCTCCACCTACAAAAATCATTTTAGTTCCGTCTGGCAAAATATATTCGCCCTCTGCACTAGCTCCGTCAATAGTTGCTACATCTCCAATTGAGGGAGTTGCATCTTCTTCAAGGTCTGTAAAGTCTATTTCAACTCCATTTGCATCTTGAACTAATTTTGCTGTCGGCTTAGATTTGAAAATATTTTTTAATTTTGCTTCAAATTTAGCGAACATTGAATTTACTTGTTCTTCTGTTACTTGTTTCATTTGTTTATTGTATAAATTTGCTACTGCTTTAAACTCAATAATTTCATTTACAAAACCTTTTTCTTTTAAGAAATTTACGTCTAACATTTCATCTTTAGCCATTAAATCAATAGCTTCATCTTTTGTTATGTTAGTTTCTTTTTCGTAAATGTCTGCTAGTTTTCCCTCAATTTCTCTTAGTTCTTTAGCTGTTTTTTCAAGGTCTTTTGCGTTGCCACCATTAAATCCCATTGGTAAATGAATTAAAAAAGAGTCGTTAGAATTAATAGTTCTAGTTTCTTTTTTTCCTGCTAAAAAGATAATCGAAGCAATAGAAGCAACTAAGCCACTTGACGTGGTGTTCACTTCTTGTTTCAAGTTTTTAAGGTAATTGTAGATTGCAATTCCGTCATAAACAGAACCTCCTTGCGAATGTATATGTATGTTTAAAGGCTTTTTCTGGTCGCTTTTAGCGACTGAATCTACTACGGATTTAAGTGTAATCTCGTAACCAACTTCACCAATTAAATATAAATCATTCATATTCACAAATGTAAAAGAATAATTCGCCTATATAAGTGAAATTATTTTTGCAACTATTTATTATTATTTGAAACCACATTAAAACGTGGTTCAACAGTCGATAAAAAGCATTAAAACGCTTCTTATCTTGGTGTTGTATGCAAGTGCTTAGGTCTGTGCATTAAATAAAGTTTCTTGCTTAGCAGTCGTAATAATATTTTTTCCCACCCTTTTCTCAGCAATACTAAAATATTCGCCTTTCATTTCAATACCTATTCCGTTTCTGTTTGTGTTTTTACAAGCTACCATAGTACTTCCAGAACCCATTGTTAAATCCACTACTAAATCATTTTCATTACTGAATGTCTTTATCAAATCTTCAAGCAATAAAACAGGCTTTTGAGTTGGGTGGTGTCCGTCATAGTCTTTTTTGTATTTTAGTATGTTGCTTTTGTATTTTTTTCCTTCCCATAAATTAAAGGTAAATGGATTTTCTTCATTTATTTTCCTCATTAATTCAGTTCTGTAATCGCTATCAATTTTTTTTAACTCATTCCAATCACGTTTAAAAAATCCAGTTGTTTGTAGTTTTTCATAGTTAGATAGTGTCGGCAAACAAAACTGACTTCCATTAGTAAAATAATGTCCACCCATTCCGTTTCCTAATATCTTTTTAATTTCACTATTACTCAATCCGCTTTCGGTTTTTTGAGTTAAAAAATATTCTCTCAATGGGTGTAATCCTTCAAAATCGTGTTTAGGGTTATTTTTACTAAATATCAAAATATCCTCATAAAAACTAACCATTGCTTTATTTACTCCAAGGCTATTAGCAAAATCGTTTTTCTCCCAAACTGCACGATAAGAAAATGGAACGTTTGGTATTGCTTCTGTAATCATTCTGCTTGTATACGGCTCTTGTGAAAACAAAATCATTTTCCCATTTTTTCTCAATATTCGGTTTGCTATTTCATAAATGCTTTTTGGCTCAATAGCTTTATCCCAAGTTTCAGCAGTATTCAAAACCTTATAGTTTCCTGCACTTTCTTTCATTTTCACTACTCCATAAGGTAAGTCGGTCAATATTAAATCAACACTACCACTTTCTATTTTATCACTTTCAATTAGGCAATCGCCTTTGTATAGTTTAATCATTGTATTTGTTTTGCTTCGTGCCTCAGCAATTTGCCAACGCTCAAAAAATATTATTACTTAGTTTCGTTCATTTAATCAATGTTTGTGCTTTAAAGTCGCACCAGACATACAACAATGTATATAAAAAATAGGCTAAACACTTGGTAACATTTCAAGGCTCGTGTCCTTGTTTTAGTGTGTCGTTTAGGCTTTCCGTGGCTCATACCTTCCTACGCCTACTTTTCATATACTTAGCCGTTGTATTCAATTACACTTATTACACACTTGGCAATATATTGGATGTCCGTATATATTATCAACAACACCATCTTCACAATGTGGGTTGTCGCACAACTGTTCGCTTTGCTTTACAACATCGGTTAAAGTTAATTGCTTTTTAAGTATATTATCTAAGAAGTGGCTAAGTATTGGCACACTTACAATGTTATCTGTTAAATCTCTAGCGTCATTTACTGCTTGTAAAATTTCTTCTTTTAAGTCCATTTTTATATATTTTTTTAATCTTAAAACTGTGAATATTTGTCAAGGTTTTGTTTGTTTTAATCCCACAAAAAAGGGTTTTCTGCTTTTTCAAATACACCAACAAAACCATACATTATTAATACGATAATAAATATACAGATAAGAACTATATAAGCTAAAGGGTTGTAAGGGTTAAATCTGTAAGCATCAAAATATCCTTTACCAAGTCTTTCCAAACCGTTTTTTACTCTTTCTGTATTAGATACTTTCTGTATAATCTTTAGTTTAATTGCTAATTTTTTCATAATTTTAAATTTTGTTATTGTTAATCGCACTAATCATATATTTTAACATTACAGTGCTCTTAAATCATTATAGTGTTCCACTTCGTCTAAATAAAAACTAAGACAATCTACATAGTGAAGCTCTGTAATCTGAGAAAGCTCTATAAATTCTTCGTCTTCAATTAGTTCAACTTCTTTTTCATCTTCTATTAAACTTGCACTAGTTAACCAGCCTTTTTCTTTGATTTTAGCTACAAACCAATATGTTTTTCCGTTTTGCTTAATTTCTTTTTCTATTGAAGTCCCGTTTTCGTCAAAATCTTCCCAGTTTAGTTCTTCTATAACTGATTTTAATTCTATTTTTAATTTTGGATTCATGATAATTTAATTTAGTGTTAGTATTTTAGTAAGGAAAATCGTTTTGTTTTTCTAATCTTTTTAATTTTTCAGCTTCTAATCTGATAGCCTCTTCCAAAGTAATTGGTTCTCCTATTTTTTCTTGAAACCTAACTCTACTCTTTGCTAAAACTTTAATGACTTGATGATTCATAATGTATAATTTAATTTAATTTATTTTGCGTTATCACTTACACAAATATAGTTACTATATTTTAATTTCACAACGTTTAATCAAATATTTTTTTTAAAATTTTAAATTTTTATTTCATGTAATTGATTGCGTTTCTAATAGTCCTTTCTGAAACTTTGAATTCTTCGGCAGTATTTGTAATAGCTTGGCATATAGAAAACCTTTTAGACTCACTAATATAGCGTTCATAGTAAATTTTATAGTCTAATATTTTTAAGCTTATAATACCTCTCCTCAAAAGCTCTAAACAGAAGTCATCTGACTCTATTCTTTTAACTATTTCGTAATTAGTTTGTTTTGCCATAAGCCAAATATAATGTTTGATTTTTAATTTACCATAATTTTTTTGGGCAAGTATCTTCGCTTCTAATTTTTGCACTTAAAGGACAACCACACTCTATGCAAACCATACCTTTAACCTCTCTAAGTTCTTCTTTAAAAAATTCTAGGTATTTTTTATGTTGCGAACTCGGACAATTAGCACAAATTTCAGCTCTTTGTTTTTGAATTTTAGTAGTTTTACCTTTTAAAACTTCAATCCATGCTTTTCCAATAGTTCCTATTTTAGACATTTGCACCCTCTACTATTTCAGATTGAACTCCTTGCATATCTGTAACGTCATCAACAACCGTAACTACTTTTATCATGTTTATTTTTTCGGCAATTAATTCGGCAGTATCATTTGAGGAGTCTTTAGATATTTGACTAATGCTTTTGCTAGGACTAAAAACTCCTCCAGTTTGAAATTTAGGTTTTAACCTAATTGATTCTGACAATCCTCCACTTGTGTATTTGTTGTTGAATTCTAAGAATTTGCTAGTAGCTTGTCTGCTTAAAACCCCAATATATTCTCCTTGTTCAGCTTCAAAGCTAGTTCCGTCTTCTCCGTAAAATTTTGTTCCACCTTGCGAGTGTCTGTTACCTCCAATAATACCTCCTTTTTCCATTTTAGGCGAGGATGCTATTTTTGCTATTTGAGCAACACTAAAAGCACCTGCAATACCAGCCTGTATAAAAGGGTAAGCTGGGTTTACTATTGTTATAGGTGATTTTTGAGCTGTTGAATATGCATTCATTACAGCCTCATAACCAGTTATAGTAGCTTGAGCTATTGAAAAAGCTTTTCCTGCAGCCGAAGCTTCTCCGAATAACTGACCTAAACTCCCAAAAGTGTTTGCGTAATCAGCTCTTTTTTTTGCTTCAACATCTGCTGTTAATTTTGACTCTTGTTTTTTGTATTTATCGTTTATTAATTTTACACTAGCACCAGTGCTTTTTGCATTTTCAACTTCGGCAATTCTGTCTTGCTCTAATTGAAGAATTTTTTGCTCATAATCTAATTGGTAATTTTCGGCTTGAGATAATCTTTTATTTTCTAAGTCTATTGCTTCTTTTTCCTTTTTAGCTTCCTCTCTTAGTTTTTCAGCTTCTTCGTCTTTAATTCTTTGATTTTCCTTTATAACACTTAATGCATCTAAATATTCTTGCTCATTTATTTGACCTTTTTCCTTTCTTAACAATTGAAATTCAGCTTCTTTTTGAGCTATATTTGCGTTTTCTTGAATTTTAGAATTTAGTTTTTGTTCTGTAAAAAAAGTATCGTCTGCAATTTTTTGCTCAACTCCTTTTTTGTATATATCTAATTCTCTTTGAGCTGTTTGGATAGCTCCATTAACTTGCTTTTGGGCAAACTCATTTGTGATTGCTAATTTTTCAGATTCATAAGCAGTTTTACTTATTTTTCCAGCTTCAAATTGTTTTTGAAGTATTTCTAAACTTTTGTTTGCGACTTGTTGTTCAAATAAAAGCTGGTCTTCTAACGATTTCTTTTTAAGGCCTTGTTGTTGTTTGAACAATTCAAGTTCTTCATTCATTTTTTGAATTTCGTTATTAAATCTTTTTTCTCTTAACTCTTTTGCTTTTTCGTTTGCCTCTTTTTGAAGTGAATTTCTATTTACAAGTTGCTCCGACTCTTGCCCAGTAATTCTCTCTTGAATATCTGAAATCAAAGTTAATGCTTCGGCTTGTCTGTCTAAATTTTCCTTTGTCTGTCCCTCTGCTTTTATTCTTGCATTGGCAACTGTTAATGATAGTTGAGCTATTTTAAGTTCATCGTCAAGTTGTTTTTTCAAAACCGAACCTAATTCTTCATTAGCCTTTATCCTTTCATCCATGGACTTAGTTTCATCATCTCTAATTTGACGTAATTTTTCAGCTTGTTTCTGGTAATCTAATTGAATTTTTTGAGATAATCTTTGTTGCTTTTCCAGTTTAGCTTCTGCATCTGCAAGAGCCGAAGCTTGTTTAACTGCTGTTTGCATAGCTCCTTGAAATTCTTTAATACTATTTGAAGCTTCGTCAAAACCTAAAAAAGAAAGTCCTTTAGCAAGAAGTCCAATAGTTTTATCTGCTATTTTTCCAACCATTTCAAAACCTGCAACCAAACCGTCAATTAAAAATTCTCCTAATGGCTCAAGTGCCGAAAGTAGTTTACCAGTAATTCCAGAAAATATGGTAAATATTTTTGAGATTTTATTTGTAGCTTCTTCACTTCTGTTAATTGCGTTTTTAACCAATGTAAAAGCCAAAACCAAAACTGCTAAAACTGCTCCAATTGGAGTTGCTATAAAGGCAAGTGAAGCTTTCGTCATTCCCAGAAACCCTTTAGCCATTCCTTTAAGTGAGCCACCAACTAATTTTCCAACACCTCCAGCATCTTTACTCCTTTGTAGAAAACCAGAAAAACCCCCATTGAATATATCTAATTCGCTGTAAGCGTCTTTTATTGCAGTCTTATAATCTCCTATCCCTATTTTTTGTTGCTCGTAAGCACTTACGTTTTCTTTTATAAAAGCATTGTTCTCGTCTAATTTAGCATTGATTTTAGCCAATTCTTCTTGTCCCTCTGCTGTTGATATGTTTAATTGATTTCTGATTGCTAAAAGCTCTTTATTTGAAGCTCTTACATCTGCTATTGATTTGCTTTCTTTATTTAGTGCATTTGTCAATGCTTCTTGAACTGAAATCAGATTGTTGTTTTCATCAGCTAATTGAGTAAGTGTTTTCTTTTGAGAATTATACGAAGTTGATAGATTTTTTAAAGCAACCTCGTTTTCAGTATATGCTTGAGTGCCTTTTTTTCCCTCTTTTTGCAGTTCTTTTTGAGCTTTTTTTAAGCTATCTATTTCAGACCTCGTTTTTGTCATTTGCTTTATTAAAGCATCTGTGTCAATTCCTAATTCTGCTATTGTTATTTTTTCAGCCATTATATTGGTATTTGTATTAACTCAACTTTTGTTGGTTTATTCGGTTTAAAGTTACTTATTTTATTTACATAAAAATACCTACCTAGTTGTTTTATGTATCTTAACTTAAAAAAATTCATATTGTAAATATCTATAACGTCAAGATTAATTTCTACTATTATGATTTTAAAATCATTTAGCATAGAGCTAAAAACGCTGTAATTATCTACTATTTCTTGGTCAAAGTCTAATTCAGAAAAATCTAAAAATTTAAAATTTGTAGTTAAATTAGAATATTCGGTTCCTGGGTATAATCTTAAAGGTATTTCTTTATTTTCTGTATTTACTTTAAATAAACGCAATCCGTCTTGTTTAGGCTTATTGTCTTCGTCCCAATATTCATAAAAATAAGCATTTTTTAATATTTTTGAAGCTTTAAAAATACTTGTAATTAATGTAGTAATAGGTTTTAGGTTAAAATCGTTAATAATTAAATTTCCGTCAGCGTAATCTTCTTCGGTTTCATCGTACAAGTATTTAAACATATTATCTTTAGCATATTTACTACTATATGATTCTTTTATTTTTCTTGAAAACACATTACTCCAATCTACTGCATCAATTGTATTTGACAATAAAGCTTCAGAAGTAATAAATTCTATTTCATTTTTATTTCTAACTCTACGAAAAGATAAATTAAACCTCTGCATAACGTCTTTAACAAAATCTATTTGTTTTGTGTTACCTATTATGTCTTCAAATTTTATTACATAGTAACTATTATTTAGCTTTGCAACCGTTGAGTTACTTACTATAATCTGGTAAGGCTCTCCCACTAAAACCAATTCTAAAGTTACAGTATCTCCATTTTCAAACAATAAAAAATATTCATCATTAATAATAGTACGAACACTAGCATTGGCTAGTTCAATTATTTTTGTTCCATTTTTTACAATATTCAGTATAAAACTTCCAAACCTAATATCAAAATCACCTAATATTTCCAATTCATAAGAACCAGTTTCGTCAATATTAATTGTATCTAAAGTTATAGTAACTGGAGTTACAGAACTGCCAGTATAAGTGTTATTTGTTTGGTTTACGTATTTTGGTATTTCTCTAAATACAATGTCTTGCTCAAATCCAATATCCATAGTAGTAACCCTAGATTTATAGTTTGAATCTGAAAATATATCTCCAGTTATAGTCCACCCTTTTTGAGTGAATATTTCTTCAAATAACTTACCCACATAAAAACAAGGAATGGTATTTGATACTGTGCTTTGAACTTCTCCTCTTAATGGATAAATAAATCCGTCATCATAAGTATTTGACTGAAAATCTAAAAATGTAGTAAAAGATAAATCATGATTGTAATTAGAAAAATCCAAATCTTCTAAAGTTTCAAAACCTAAAAGACTTATCATATCTATGTTTCCGTCATAAATTACTAGATTGTAGAAATCAGTTGTATTTCTTATAACTGCTTTTCCATTAGAAATTAATTCAATACCATTTAAAACGTATTTTACCGAAATTTTTTCGTAAGGCAATCTACTTGTTGAGCCATTAAAACCCAAATTAGACAAAACCTTTATATTGTTTGATGTTTTGGGTAATTTTACGTTGTTAGAATAATTTGCTTGCCTATCTTTAATTTCTCTAAAATCGTTTATCTGCAAGGTTCTTGAAACAGCTCTTTTCGGCAAATCCATTAAAGCTCCATTTAAATAAAGTCTTTCATCCATATTAAAAAGAATATAAGTTTCTTCTAATTGAAACTTCTAAATTTATAAAATCTCTTTTAGTGTTTTTTATAGGAAAAGTAGCATCCATTAACTCTACTGTTTCCCATGCGTAAGTATAATCATTTACAACTTCTCCATAATTACCTAAATAAAGTTCAACTCTAGGACTCGTAAAAAGACCTTTGACTTGTTCCATTTCTGCATTTGTTAAATTTTTGCTTTTTAATTTTAAAAAAGAATTAGCTTCTTTTCCAGTAATCAATTCAGTAGCTCTGGTTTCTTCTAAACTTTTAAAATCTACATTAAAAGCTCCTTTAGTTTTTACATTAAACTCATTTGTGTAAACATCTTCAAATAACCAATAAGAAAAAACTCCCTCAGTAGGCTCAAACCATTTTAAATAAATTCCTTTACGACTTTCTTTTACGTTTATCCTCATTTCTTCGTCGTTTATGTAGATAATGTTTTCTCCACTATTTATTAAATCGTACATAGGTCTTTTAACACAAGGATTGCAAACAGAAAAGCCATTTGAAAAACTAAGCCCCCTAGCTTCTATTGAACCTATAAAACCACTACCTAAAGACAGAAAAAGCCTATTTTGTGTATTTTCTCCATAACCAAAAGTATATTCTTTTTCTTTAATTGGATTGGTTATTTTTATATTCGTATTCCTATAAATCGAAAAATCAAAAGGATATCCCTCGAATATGGTTAAGTTATTTTTGCCTACTATTTTTGAATCAAATTCGTTAAGGTTTATAGGTGTCGTTCCTATTTGATTAATTGAATAATAAAAACGATAATCACTAGTTGCAGTATCTAAAACAGAACCACTTGAATCGTAAATAGTGTAAGTTGTAGAAGTTAAGAAATATAAATCATAAGGATTTAAGCCTAAATTAATATTTCCTAAAGTGTCTGCAAAATTTCCTTGCCTTGCTATTGTGTTTGTTATTTCTTTAAAGTTGAAATAAAAGTTAAATTCAATATCTGGAGTTATTTCAAAAATATAATTATTTGAATCAAAAGTTACAGATATTTTTGCCGAGGCAATAGCTGTTGGGTTGTCATTTGTGAATTCAACTATATTGTTGTTTCCAGCGTTATGAATTAAATTAGTGTCAATATTTTTATTAAAAACAAAAGCCATTTTATATATTTTTAAAATTTGTAATCGGAATACCTAAGACCTAAAAAAGAGTGAATACCGTCGCTATCAATATCGACTGCATAAGACTTCCAGCCGTATGGGTGGTCGTAAGATAAAATTTCTGGAGTTTCTATTTCTCCATAGTCATCTAAAACAGCTTCTTGCTCAATTGTTTTAATTTCGTCTTCATGCCATAATACATCAACGTGCCATTTTTCAGATAATGTTGGCTCGTCAATTACGTTTCCTCTCTCGTCATATTTACCTTTTTGCAACACAATATTCCCTAGCTCTACAACAACGCTTTTATGGCTTGGTTTTTCGTTTCCGTATTCATCAATTCTAGTTCCTAAAGATTTGATTTTAGTTTCTGCTTGTCCCTTGCTTAAAAACTCGTATTTACCTATTTTATTCATAGCTATATTTTAACTTGTTAATTTTACCAATTCCTCGTGTGTAAGTGCTGTATTGTAATGTTTTATTTGCTTACAACCTCCCTTTAATGTTTCCCCTCCGTATGTACCATTTAACGATATTCTAGATAGATTTATTGGAGGTTTTAGTACTGTATATTGCTCATTAACTTTTTCGCCATTAATGTAGAGTTTAAACTCGTTTTCCTTGTAAGAGAATGCGATTTTTTTATAACTTTCTAATGGGTATCGTGTTTGTGTTATAAAATCGTATTGTAAAGCTCCGTCTGAGTTACAAATAATTCTAATTTTGCCTAATGTTTCTTGAATAAAAAGAATTCTGTTGAAAATCTTGTCATCCTCAGAAATCGAGATTGCTGTAAAACTTGAATTATCAATAGAATTTATTTCTGCAAAAAAAACTCCTTCAATACTATTAAAAATTAATTCATTTCCTCCTCGGCAAATATCTAAAACTCTAGTTCCAATACCTTCTGAAGTTGGTATAATTGAGGTCTTAAAAATTCCTTGCTCTAATTGTCCACCCCATACTAAAATATCAATACTCGTATCTGTATTGTCAGCATTGTGTATTCCTAAATTTGCAAATCCAACATCTCCAGAAGAAATTCTACCTAAAATTTCTATTCTTTGCCATTCGTTTGAAACTTCACGAATATAAGGTTCTTCGCTAAGTCGACCGTAAAAAGTTACTTTTTGAGTGTTTCCGTTGTTACTTTTTACATAGACAGAGCTAGTGTAATAACCAGTAAACGCATTTGTTTGTGCAAGTTCTAACATAGCATACCCACTAACACCCATACTTGCTTGTAATCTTGTGGCATTTTGTTTTCCGTCAGGCGAAATTGCGTAATTAGAAGTTGTTTCAATCGTACTACCGTCAATAGATATTAATTGTTCCCATTTAGATGCATCTAAACTGTTTTCACAATAATTAGTTCTTGTAGGTTCTGATAATAAAACTCCTTGACTATCTTTTGAAAAATCTATTCTAGGTACGTTTCTATTAACTACTTCTATAAAGCCGTCTTTATTTACTGTTGTAGCTTTTGTATTTCTAATAATATTAAACGGCAAAGGTTTAAAGTTTTCGTTTTCGTCATTAAAACCTAAAACATAACTTTCCTTAATTGCCCATTCTCCGTTTCCGAATTTTAATGTATTTGCCATTTTTATAAAATTGTGTAATTAAAATTATCTGCCAACTCTTTGAAACTAGAATAAGAAGTGTTTTCTTCCAATTCAACATCTGTTAAAAACTTATCGTCATACCATAACTCAGCTATCTCTCCTTCAAAATTCTGTCTGCCGTTTCCTTGGTCAAGCCTTAATTGATTTAGTCCGATAGGCGTTTCTATTATAAATTTTTCGTCTACTTTGAATCCGTCAACCCATAAAGAAATATTATTTTCTTTGTATCTAAAAGCTATTTTGCTAAAAGATGCATCTACCTTACGAAAAAAAATGTCTGACAAATTAAAAGGAATAATGCCTTTTTGTACCCTTGCTTTTATTGTGTTAAGATAATTATCGTAATAAATACATACTCTATTATTTATAGTTCCGTCACTTAAAGATATGTACCTATCAGTACTATTTCTTGAAACATCAAGACTTTTAGAATTCATAAACAATACTCCCTCATTATCATTAATATAATTCTCCATACCGAAAGCTACTGCTTCTTCTTTACTTCTAATGACTTCTTCGTTTGTCAATGTAGGAATATATGACGTTAATGATTCAGAATCATTATACCCCAATTCTGATTGAGCTCCCCATAAATACAATCCACTTTTTCCATCGCCTAAATAAGCATTGGTAACGCTTCCTTTTTCGTAATTATTTTCTAAAATTATTATTTCATATTTAGGTACTTGGTTATAACCAAATCTTTTGTAAACAATTCTGTACCAATCGTTTCCTTCATCTAATATGTAACCTTTTGCTATATATTCATCTAAAACAACCCCTTGTTTCAAATCAAAAGAAACGTAAGCTCCACTAACGTCTAAACTGTCTTTTATTGCTATTTTATAACTTTCTCCTTTTTTTGCGTAAATACTAAAATATCTGGAGCCTATTACAGAAGGAATATTTGCATGTGTTATAAAATGCAAACCAATTAACTTGTTTTGAACAAATTTATCAGCATTTAAAGTTCCTCTAGGAGAAATAGCAACGTCACTTAAAATAAATCCATTAGTTTTTGTCCAAAATGTATCTACTGAAAAATCTTCACTGTATCGCATTTCATTTTTAGTCAATGGTTCAATTAACAAAGACGGACACTTTTTGTCTAACCTAAAATTAAATCTAGGCAAATTAGCATCTACGTTTTTTAAAAAACCAGATTCATCTCTTACGGTAGATTTTCCATTTCTGTCAAAAACAAAATCTGTTTCATTAGTATTTGGTTCTTGAAGTAGTATTCTATTTAAAGCTCCTACTTGGGGTTTGAATTTAATTGTTTTAGCCATTTTTAAATCTATTTACAAAAAAAGGCACGATGTCTAATAAAACTTCATTGCCTAGCTTGTTAATTATTTCTTGTATTCTTTGAGTTGTAATTACAGATGAAACCAAATCTGTACCTCCTTGTTTATAGTATTCGGTTCCCTCTTTTTGTATTTTTTTTGCTATTGCCCACGCTAAAGATGTTATTGGAATATTTGGTACAATCCCTTTGTCTTTTATCCATTGCTCTATGGCTTTAACTGGTGGCATAGTACCTCCCTTTCTACCGTAAACTAATTGGTCTGTATATTTTTCCCCTAAAAGAGTTATTTTGTTTTTACTGCTTATGATTTCAAGACTATTTATCCAACGTCCAGAAGCTTTCATTTTTAGCTCAAGATGTTTTTCTATTAAATCGTTTTTAATAGATTCAAACTCTTTTTCTAATATCTGCTTTTCAGTTAATTGTATTTTTTCCTCAATCATAGTATTGATATTTTGTAGTTTACAATTATACCGTCTAAATTTATATCAAATATATCGGTAACATCTGTTACAACCCAGCTATCAATTCTGTAATCGGAGCAATTTAATTCGTTTTCTAGTTTCGGCAAATATGATTCTAACATAGGCTTTATGTTTTTACCGTACTTTCCAGAAGTTAATGTTTCAAAATACAATTCGTCAATATTAGACTTAATAACCAATAAAAAAGAACCCTCAAAACTAACATAACCACTTCCTCCAAATTCAGAAAATGATTTTAATCTTCTAACTGGGTCTAGTAAAAGGTAAACCTTATCACTAACTAAGTCTGACTGCAATAGGTTTTGATTAACTCGATTACCATAACTGAAAGTCCAATTTTCTGTCTGTGTAAAGTCGTAAAAATATTTAACTATGTCCTCCATTGTATTCTTTGTTTATTTGGCTTACTATATTATTAGAAGCCAAAATGTTTATTACTTGAGTATATTTCCAATTCCCTATTTCTTCAGGTGTTTGACCAAACTGCTCGGCAAGTTTTATTTTTGTAAGCATTGTAGAAAACGGTTGCATTCTTTTATAAGCATTTATTTCTAACATTTTTGTATCTGGTTCGGAATATAACAATTTTTCCTCTAATTTTAATTTTGACTCCATAAATAACTTTACGTGTCTTAATGCTCTAAAGAACTGAAAAACACTTTCATTTAACAGTTGCTGTTTTGCCGAAATTTCAAAACTACCTTTTATTCGGTATAAATGTATAAATAAATCTAGTAATTCTGACGAATTTGACTCATTAAATATTGAAATAATAGTATGAAATTCATTGAAAGTTAATTTGTTATGGCTAAAAACATTGCCACAAAGCTCGTTTTTTGGCTTTATTATGGAAGCGTAAATATCATATTCCGATGTATCTTTTAAGCTAAAATATTCTCCTAAACTAATATTTTGCATCACTCTGTAAATTTTAAGCTTAACTCCTTATCATTCATTTCGTAAGTAATTCTACCTATTCTTTTTTCTTTGAAATAGACTTCTACTGTATTATCGTCATTAGGCTTCCTACGAACGCTATTTATCTCTCTAAGGGTTGGTTTTTTGTTAAGTTTCTTTTCTAAAACTTTTCTTACTAACTGACTTTCTTTTTTTCTGATTAAAGTTAATACTGAGTAGGTAAGATTTGCTTGTTTTCTTTTTAGGTCTGCTTGCTGTTTATTCATTTTTAATGATTTTCTAGGTATTCTAAACAAAATTCTTTTGCTATGCTTAGGTGTTCGTCTGTAATTTTTGTTTGACCGTTTATATTCATTTCTATAAAATCAAAACCGTCAATCAAATAATCATACCTTATTGTTAGGCTGTCTTTTTCTTCAATTAATTCTAAAACTACAAAACCACATTCCGTAATCGGACTTGACTTTTCTATAAATCTTTTGAACGCTATTTTTGGTAAATCCATTATACTCTTATTGTCATTAATTTTTTTCCTTTTAACTCAAACACTTCTCGCATAATTAAAGCGTCTAATTTATCTGGAGAATGTCCAATCATTTCTTTAATCTTTGCTTTTGGCAAAAGCTGTATTTTTCCGTCATTATCCAATTGGTAAGATTGTAAACACTCTAGTTCTTTTATCAATTCTGTTTTTTCTATTTTGTTTGAGCTTACAGAAACTTCTCTATTATTTATTCTTTTAGCAAACTCATAACCACATTGAGATTTCAGATTTTTATAGTTTGGAGTAACTCCTTTTTGCCTAAGAACTTTCCCTCCATTATTAAAAGCGTAAGCACCTCTAAGGTACGATTTTAGATACCCTCCTAAGCCGTCTGCATCATAAGCTATGCTTGACCTACCAACACGATGTTTATCTGCGTATTCTTTGATTTTTCTCTCCACTTCGCTTGGTTCTATTTTTTCGGTTTCGAAGTAGTCTATTACGTCAAACCCCTCCCAAACATACAAAGTAAATTTATCGGAACCTAAAAAAGCTATGTCTGTTGTAATGTATCTGTTTTTATTATTTGTTGGTTTGTTAGTCCATAAATCATTTATAGAGTCATAGGTACAAAGCATATCCTCACTCTCTTGTTCTTCGGCAAGGTATAATTGCTTAAAAATTCTGGGAGGTAAATCTTTTTGAGCTTGCAGTATTTCTTCTTCTTCAAGAATACCAGCGTCTACTGCATCCCATGCAGTAATTTTATGGTAACTGTATTTTGGGTCGCTTAATGCTTTTCCCTTTAATTGATGCACCCAATTAGAAGTCCCTCCAAAGTTTCCGATTAATTTCATTTGCCCTTTTGTAGCTGTTATTGTAGAACGTAAGGCGTAAAATGAATCAACTTTACCACGAGGTGCTTCGTCATAAACCACCGAATGCACATCTTCTCCAAATAAACTATCTGGATTGTCTGAGGTTTTAAAAACTATTATTGCACCGTTTGGACAAACTATTGAATTAGACGAAAGGTTTACTCTGTAATAATCTTCATATCTACCTATCTTTCTTTTCAGTCTTTTAAAGGCTATTTTTGATTGAGAGTATGTTGGTGCAATCCACCAATGCTCGTAACCCTCTTTATTCCATGGCTCGTGTGCCCTTTCAAATATCCACCATATATGCGAAAACGTTTTACCTACCTTAGTTGATGCTTCGGTAATTGTAAAACGCTTATTGTTGTAAAGAATGTCTTTTTGGTATTGTGCTAAATTCGGTCTTTTTATTTTAATTACTGGCACTTTTAATCGTTTTTTTATTTAACTCATTTCTAGTACTTTAGTCTGCTTTGCTAAGCGTGTAGATACTAATCTGTAAAATCTAAAATAACACCCTCTTGAACTTTGTGTTCAACTCTTTCAACAAACCCTCTTTTCTTCCCTTTGGTTTTTAAGTAGAATATAGTTGCCGAAGTGTTTCCGTCTTTTATTTGGTTATGCAGTTGGCTTTCGGCAAAGTCTAATGCTACCTCTGAAATTTCTTCTACTGCATCTGCAAAGTCTTTATCGTCTTTTAACCATTGGTAAAATGTAGTTCTTCCTATTCCTACGTTTTTACATGCAACTGTAACCACTCCAAGAGATTTTTCTAGTGCTTCTATTAAAGCTTTTTTATTGTGTTCGGTTTGTTCGTTACTTACCATTTCTAATAGCATTTAAAAACTCGTTTCGCGCATCTGTATTTGTTTTAAAAAAACCTAATAATTTTGTTGTACTTGTCCAAGTATCGTGTTTCTTTACGCCTCTCATTTCCATACACATATGTTTCGCACTTAATTGTACGGCAACTCCTTTTGGTTCTAACTCTTTCCATAAAAACTCTGCCACCTGTGTAGTTATTCTTTCTTGGTTCTGTAATCTTCTTGCGTATGTTTCTAATGTTCTTGCTAATTTACTTAACCCTACAATTCTTTTATTCGGTATATAAGCAATTGTACCTGTTCCAAAGAAAGGTGCTATATGATGTTCGCATAAACTATGAAAAGGTATATTTGTTTGTACTATCATTTCATCGTAACCCTCTCCCTCAAAACTTGTACAATTCCAATCTGGTGGGTTTAAAAACTCTTTAAAAAACTTAATAAATCTTTTTGGTGTTTCTTGCAACCCTTCTCTGTTTGTATCCTCTCCAAAGTATTGTAATAATCGCGTTACATTATCTTCTACTGTTTCAGGTGTATCTCCCTCTTTTAACTCCCAAGGAAAGACTAACCATTCGCCCTGCAATTCTTTTCTTTTGTCTATTAATGCTATAAAAGGTTTGTTATGTTTTTTGTATCGCTTCTCGGTTGCACCACTATCTATCAAGTCATCAATTATAATATCAGCATCTTCAATACTGTCAACTGCATTTCCTGTCATTCCTGCAACAACTTGTCCACCTCTTGGCACTCCGTAATACTTTGTATTTTTAGGCAAATCTTTTGTCACTTCGTTTAATCTATGGTAAACTTGTTCCCACGTTATGTTCGTTTTAATCATTTCTTAATTCTTGTTTGTATAATTTATATCCAATAAAAATTCCTATAACTAAAATAGTGATAGTCGTTAAATTAATATGTGGTTCGCCACAAATTCCTGTTAGGTGTTTTAATGTTTGTATCATACTCCTGTTTTTTTATTCCACATATCTATATGTAGTCTTGTTGTAAAGTTTAAATATTTTTCTTTTGCTAATTCTATTATTCTTAATTTATTTTCATTTAATAAATCTTGGTTCTCTCCTGCAGGCATTAAATAAACCTTCTCTTTTTCAATAATTGGCAAATAATCTTTCTCAATCTCATTCCATTCTTTATCTGAATTAACAACGAATTTAAAAATTGTATTCTTTTTATTTAATTGTCTTATCACATCAGGTTTAAAAGTCATACCATTGTCCATACCGCTATTTCTTAATTTAGGACTACAATTCCATAACTGTATTTTATATAATAAATCTTCACTAGGCATTATCGTACCATTTGTTTCAACTTCAAAATACGCATTTGCATTTATGTTGTGTTTGATATAATTAATAAAACCCTCTAATCCGCTTTGTTGCATCATTGGTTCTCCTCCTGTTAGAATAATATGAGCGTTGTTTTTTATAGCTTCAACACAATCATCTGGCAATATTTCATCATACTGTTTTGATAATGCTTTCATCCAAACCTCAACGCTATCACAACGCCATTCCGCTCCGTTATGTAATTCTCCATCAAATTGCGTACCCATTCCTCCACACATTAGATTACACCCACCTAAACGAACAAATACACTTGGTACACCTACTGTCTTGCCCTCGCCTTGTATAGAGTAAAAAACCTCGCTAATTGCTAACTTATTCTTCATATATTATTTTACTTGTTTTTGTTTCTCCAAATTCTATTTTTACTATTGGTAATTTTGTTTCGTTTTTTATTTTATTAAATAACCAAATCGCCATATTTTCAGCACTTGTTTCAAAAGGAACAGTTTTATATTTTTCCCCTGCTAAATTAAAAACCTCTACCAATGTATCATCTTCTGACAGTAAAAAATAATGGTCATATTCTTTTATTATTGGCTCAACTAATTTATCAATATCACTAAATAACATTGTAACACCATTATTCATTGTATCAAATTTAAACGTACAAACAACATCATAAGTATGTCCGTGAGGTCTACCACACTTAACACCTGCTTCTATATTCCTATGTCCTGCATAGAAGTAATATCTTTTCTCTATCTTAATCATCGGTATAGTATTTTTTATTTAATTCTTTTAATATGTCTTTTTTAGATAATTTTAGTAAAGGTGTTTTTATAGAAACTTTGTTAAAAGATATTTTATTAATAAACTCCTCGTAATCATTGTAAAATCTTCTACTATTATCTTTGTATATATCTTCCGAATTAGTACCTAAATGAATTTCTAGGTCTTTATCTCCGTAAACACTTACGATATGTGCTATAAAAGTAAAGTTCCTGCAATTCACTTCCTTTCCTCTTTTAACAAAATCGTTTAAAACAATATACTCATCTATATATTTCTTACAACAAATATATTCTTCTTTTAAATGTGCTTGATTGTAATTAAAAAAGACTTTCAAATCATATTGATATCTTTGATTTAATAACATACTATCTGCTCCTCCGCTTAACAATAATATTTTCATTATATTTTATCTAAATATTTTTGATACTTAACCCACTCTTTAAAATTATTCTTTGCAGTTTCATTAGTCTTAACTCTTTTACCTTCTGGTTTTAAATGTTTTACCATTGTATTTTTTTCAAACTTGTAAACAGAGCCGAACCTATTACCACTCAACCAACTTGTACTATCTACTGAATAAAAAGGTATCTCTTTTAAACCATTATGATTTGTATAACCTAATCCGTGTACTAACACTTTTTGATTTTTTGCATACATAACCAATTTTTTTAATTTTTCTGGATGTGTTCTAGTCCATCGACTATCGTGTTGCCCCGAGGCACCAATAGCAATATAATTATATTCATTACAAAGTTTTTTATAATAATCAACACCTAAATAAATATGAAATACAGGTATTGTCTTTCTTCCTGTTTCTTTTTCTATATAAGCCCTCATTTCCTCTGTTTCTTTAATACCAATCAATTCGTAAAGGTCTAATTCAAAAAAGTGTTTTACATTGTATTTATTTATAAAATTAATATAATCACTCACATATTTTTTTAAATCAACTTTTACACCACTAAACATACTGAAAGCACCACTATCTAATAAAAAGCCTTTGTACTTATGTATAACCTTTGCTTCATCTTTACTTATGTGATAAAAAGTTTGTAACCTGTAAAAATCATAAAAGTCATCATTAAGCCAAGTTTTTATTAATCCACTACCTGCTAAAAACATTTTCATAAACCAATAGCAACTTTAAATATATCTTCTGCTCTTTGTTCTTTTTCTTTTAACTTTTCTATAATTAAGTTGTACTCTTTTTCAGAATACTCTAAAACAATTTTATTAACTTCTTTTTTTTCTTTCTGCTCAACATCTTCAAATAAATCGTCTATATCTACCTCGTCAGTCGTTTGCCAAACCTCCATACCCCATTCGTTTAATTTCTCCGTATCCCACTCGTTCGCCAATACATCCCAATCCCACTCTCCAAAACCTACATTATCCTTTACAATAAATTCTCTTTGTTGTTGTTCTGTTAAGTCATCAGCTTTCAAAACCCACACTTCTTTAAGTCCTGCTTCTTTACAAGCCTTTAAACGCATATTGCCACCAAGTACAACCATATCACTATTTACTACAATAGGTCTTATCTCAAGCATTTTTGGGAACTTTTGAATACTCTCTATAAGTTTTTTAAATTTAGCGTCCTTTATAATTCTAGGATTGTTCTCACTCAATTTAATTGAGCTTAATTTAACTTTCTGTATTTTCATTTTTAAATTGTTTTAGAAGTAAAATGCATTCTTTGTAACTTATCATTGGAATTTCTTTATTCCATTTTAATTTGACAAAATTAGGATATTTCTTTTTTAGAAATTTTTTTGCTTGCTTTTTTGTAGCCATAATCAATTCAAATGTATTAATTTTTTTTAAATATGCAATTTTTATTTCAACTATATTTTTTTTTGCAACTGCTCCCAAGTAGCGTATTTTGAATATACGGTTTCTATTGTAAGTCTTCTGGCTACATCTTTTTTTATACTTAAAAATTCTTCATCTGAAATTCTACCAACATCTAATCTCATTGACTTTCTTTTTGCCGAAGCTTTTTGTTCGGCAATTTTCCATATAGCGTCAATCTCTTTTTTACTGATTAACTCTTTTTGTATAAAGTATTTTGAAATCCAAAGTCTTGAGTATGTAATTTCTTCTTTTGATTGGCATAGATAAAACTGTTCTTCCAGTCCTTTTAAAATTAAATTTTCTTTTTGTTCTTCAGTTAATTCTTTTATTGCCATTTCGTTTTTAATTCTAGCTTGGTCTATATTGTATTGTTTTAGCTTTCTGTTTCTGTAATCTCTAAAGTGATTCATAACAGTATTGTATTGAAGTGTATTTAACTGCTGAAATAATTTATATTCAAATTTTCCTCGCATAGCTAAGTCGTAAGCTTCAACAATCTCACTTGGAGTAAATTCCGTTTCTTTTTCAATTAAATACTTAATCAAAGCTAAATGATGCTCTTCGTTTCCTTTCGAACCCACACCTATAAGGCTAAGTAGGTCAAATACTATTTTTTCTGCAATCATTAGCTTTTCTTCGGTAGAATATATGGCTAACTTTTTTTCGTCCCTTAAAGTCGCTAATTTGGGTTTTTCGTATATTTTTAAATTACTCATAGTTTTTATTCTTTAATTGTTGGAATTCCTAGCTCTACAAGTCTGTTTTTGAGAGCGTCTTTTGCATTGCTTGGCTTATTTGTTTGTTTTGATTTATTAATTTCATTTTGATACCAGCTTATTTTAAAACCACTCCAACTTCTTTCTACATGCATTTTTAAAACATCGTCAATATTTAATTCGGTTTTACCTACTTCATTTTTAATTTGAGTAAATGCAGTTTTTGTGTTTACGGCTTTTTTTGCTTTTCTAACTTTTAACCAATCGTCAATTAAATTTTTTGAAAAACCTAATTCAATTAAACTTTTTCTAAAATTAAATATATTTTTTTTAATAATATTTTTATTTTCATTATCATTCTCATTTACATTCTCATTATCATTCTCATTCTCATTAAGGGTTTTTTGGGTTTTAGAAAAACCCAGTGGGTTTTTTTGCTTTTCTTGGGTTTCTACAACTCCTTGTTTTTCAACAGCTTTTCTTGGGCGACCTCCTTTTTTTCCGTTTGCTTTATTTCTTGCTACAATATTTTTTTGATATTTACTATCCATTTTTTCTAACTGCATTTTGATAAAATTCCAAACTGGAGCCACTGCTTCTGCTTCGCAAATATTATCTTCTTCAGATTCGTAATTCATAAACATATCCCAAAAAATAATTTGATTCTCATTACTTAAAGATTTGATTAAAATACTCCAATCCTTTAAGAATATTACAGATGTTTTATTCTTCATTGTATTGTATTTTATTGATTTCTGTTCGTAATGTTTTTGCAAATTTAATTGCAGTTGACTTGTCAAAACAAAGCTCCATTTTTTCTCCAATGGTTTTGTCAAATACCGTTATGTAGATTTTGTTTTTTTCCGATTCAATTTCGGCTTCATTGCTTGAGTTGTAACTCTGAAATATTAATTTAATTTTCGCCATAATTTAAAGGTTTTTAGATTACCTATAACTTTTTAAATTAAAAACCTCTCTAAAATCTAGCCTAAGTAGGATTGACTATCATTTAGAAAGGTTGTAAAGTGTTATTTGCTAGTTGAAATCCTACAATCAACTTTTAGCTTTCAGAAATATATAAATATTTTTTTTTAATTTTCATCTTTTAGTAAAATATTTATTGAGTTTTGAAGTGATAGTATTTCCAATTTCATATTCTGAATATCATTTTTTATAAAAATTTCATCACAATACAATTCTGGAACTAACTCCTTGACCTTTGTTATCTCCAATTTAAGAGAGTTTATTCTTTCTGACAGTATTGATATAGAGAATGAATGATTCATAGCCTAATAACCTCTATAACTTCTATCTTTATTAATACCTCTTTTTATTTGACTTTGTACATGGAGCATCAATCCGATAAATTCGGACAGTTCTTCTTTTGTTAAATTTACCTCTAACGCTTTTCTTTCGTCAAAAATTCTAATTTGACAGTTTTTTCCTTTTTGCTCAACAGATATTTCTTTTTCAGAAATTATATTTCCTACTTCGTCATTTACTAATTTTGTTAAACTATGCCTCATTTTTTTTAAGTTTTTTTTCTATTATTTTGTTTGTTTTGTAGTACGAGTAACCATATTTTTTTGCTATTCCAGTTATCGTGTTATCGTATTTGCCGAAAAAATCTTCAATAATTTTTTCTTCAATTTCTTTTGGAACAACAACAAATTCAAATCTACCCATTTTTTAATTTTTTTTGATAATATTCTTTAATTTCTAAAATTTCTTGTCTTGTAAATTTTTTATACCTACTAGAAATAGCATCTTGCTCTAATTTCAGTACAAATTCTTCTCCGTATCTATTCATAAGTCCTATTCTGTATTTTGACTCATTACCATGTAAAAAGGAATTACAACCTCTACATTGTTTATTTACATTTCTTTCGTCAAAAATTAATCCAGAATAAAGTTCTGCTTTAAAGTAATGTCCTGCATCAAAAATATCTGCATAGTGATTGCCACATGAAATACAAGGTTTGTTCTTATCTCTTTCTCTTATGAATTTATGGAAAGGCTTTCTAGCATCTTGTATTAATCTTTGAATAGATTTATTAGCTTCCCTCCATTCCCTTTTTTCCTTGTTAGCTTCTTTTTTAATTTTAGTTTTTACTTTTTTCTTCGCTACAAGTATTGATGAATTTAACTTTTTTCTACCTTCGTCTGTATTTAAAAGCCAGTTTTTATAACAAGAACTACATAAGCCATAGGTTCTTTTTAGTGCCATTTTAGAGCATGAATCAAAACCTTTAGCCTTTCCTATTCCCTTGCATTTTTTAGCTTTTAAATCCATTTTATTTTTGTTTGATAGTTAATTTAATTAAACCAAAACACAATTTTACCTCATACTCTTTTTTAGGGTTTTCTATTTTTATGTTTTTTAACTTTCTGTTTATAGATTTTTGCTTTAATCTATTTAATATAATTTGTTTTTCAGTATCTGTCTTAAACAAAGTTAAATCTTTTTTATCAGAATTGAATTTATCTGATTTTTCTTTATTGTAACTTCTAGTTTCAGAAATAATTCTCAAAGATATGTTTTCTGACGGAAAATCTCTTACCCATTTCCAATTTGGTTTTTTTGAACTTCCGTAATTTTTGATAAACTTATTTTTTTTCAATACAACTATTAAAGCTCCAGAAACTTTTTTTTCTCTTACGAAGTCTGTTAAATTAAATCTTCCGTTTTCCTTAATTTTAACGTAAAGATTAATAATAAATTCACTCCATTTTACATCTGTTTTTTGCTGTTTTTTCATTTTGTTTTAATTTAATTTAATATATTTTTTTATACCATTCATTTATTGTTGGTCTTTTACATATATGTTTTGACCTAAATTTCCCTTTTCTAATTGGTAAGTTCAAAAGAGGGTTTAATTCTAGTAACTCGCTTTCAACTTCTATGCGAGTTATTTTGTTTACTTTTCTTTGTTTAAATTTAACCATGTTTTATAATTTGATTTTCGTCAAAAATTCCACTACCTAAGTCATCTAGTCTAGGCAATATGATTGCTTTCTCGTTTGATTTTTTTATCTGTTTTAAAACTCTTTGATTTACAAGTGTTTCAGACGTTTGTCTGCCATAACCACTATATATAAATTCCTCTGCTTCAATTACAGAAAACCATAATCTTCTAAAAAAAGAAGAATGAAAAGCGTAAGCTATGTTATTTATTACAAACCTTTCTCCGAAGTCTTTTATTAAAACTTCTGTAACACTTCTTACACCAAAATCCAAATCAAAATAACCTACTATTCTAATATCATGCTTTGCTTGGTAAGTGTTAATTATATTAATAATTGACTTAGTGAATTTTGATATTTTTTTTAAGTTATTTGCGAATGAATAATTTAATGACACATAAAATGTTAAGGGTTCTAAATTGTATTCTCTTAGCTCTGAAAATTCATACATGTTGTTCGGAAGTCCTTGAACGTAGTTTCCAATATTAACTAAAGAGCCACAAACATTTTCTTTTACCTCCATTCCGTTTCCTTCAACTAGAAGTCCGTCCTCAAGTTCTAACTGCTCTATGCCTGCATCCCAACCTTTGTTTGCTAATT
>P_2C_Liq_3_UnCtyDRAFT_100092_pt1 | contig 24431 bp, 22 predicted proteins | sample Pon2CUnioCityCA_3_FD_9720 | JGI IMG/M metagenome (IMG submission 9720)
GCCAAGTTTCCAGAGCGCCCGGCTGTCAGCTACCAGCTCTTGTCAGGGCCAAACGACAAAGCCGAAACGCTGAATTGGCGTGCCTTTCACGAGCAGGTCTGTCAGGCGGCCAATCTGTTCCGCGCCCTCGGGATTGGTGAAGGCGATGTCGTCGCGCTTGTGATGCCCAACGCCACCGAAACAGCGGTGGCACTGCTGGGGGGAATGACCGCAGGCATCGTCAACCCGATCAATCCACTGCTTGAGGCCGAACAAATTGCAGCCATCTTGCGCGAGACGAAAGCCAAGGTCGTCGTGACGCTCAAGAACTTTCCCAAGACAGACGTGGCCCAGAAGACAGCGGAAGCCGTCAAACACGCGCCAGGGGTCCATACCATCCTCACGGTTGACCTCAATCGCTACCTGACCCCGCCCAAGAGCTGGATTGTGCCGCTCGTGCGGCCCAAGATGACCGTAAATCACCATGCTGACGTCAAGAGCTTCAACGCAGAGCTGGCCAAACAGCCCAAAATCCTCACATTTGAAGACCGCAAGGTTGACCGTGTGGCTGCCTACTTCCACACAGGCGGCACAACAGGGATGCCCAAGGTTGCGCAACATACCAACTCGGGCATCGTCTACCAAGGCTGGCTCGGCCACGAGCTTCTGTTTGATGAGCATGAAAGCGTCATGTGCCCCTTGCCGCTCTTTCACGTTTTCGCCTGCCACGTGATTTTGATGTCCATGGTCAAATCAGGTGCACATGTCGTCTTTCCCACACCTGCGGGCTACCGTGGCGATGGTGTGTTTGACAACTTCTGGAAGCTTTGCGAGCGCTGGGGCACGACCTTCATCATCACTGTGCCCACAGCTGTTTCGGCGCTTATGCAGCGCCCCGTCAACGCCGATGTCTCGACAGTCAAAAATGCGTTTTCAGGCTCGGCCCCCATGCCGCTTGAGCTCTTTAACCGCTTCACCAAATCAACCGGTATCCAGATCATCGAGGGCTACGGCCTCACCGAGGCCACTGTTCTGGTCAGCATCAACCCTGTGCATGGCGAAAAGCGGGTCGGCTCTGTCGGTATCCAGTTCCCGTACACCGATGTGAAGATCATCGCCCAAAAAGGCAGCGGCCCGCAGGAATGCGCAGCTGACGAGATCGGCGAAATCTGTGTCTCAGGGCCTGGTGTCAACGCACCCGAAACCTACACCGAGGCTGATAAAAACGCAGACCTCTATTATCACGAAACCTACCTGCGCACCGGAGATCTGGGCCGCAAAGACCCCGAGGGCTACATATGGATCACAGGCCGTGCCAAAGATCTGATCATTCGCGGCGGCCACAATATTGACCCTGCCGAAATCGAAGATGCGCTTTTGGCCCATCAGGACGTTGCCTTCGCGGGGGCTATTGGCCAACCTGATGCGCACTCAGGCGAGCTGCCTTGCGCCTATGTCGAGCTGATCGGGGGCGGAACAGCCACTGCTGAAGAGCTGATGGCGCACGCCAAAAAGCACATCCACGAGCGTGCGGCCTTCCCCAAGCATATCGAGGTGCTTGAAGAGCTGCCAAAGACCGCCGTGGGCAAAGTCTTCAAGCCCGATCTGCGCAAATCAGCGATCCTGCGTGTTTACAACAAAGCGCTGGAAGATGCGGGAGTCGCAGCCCGTGTGACGGCAGTTGTTGATGACAAAAAGCGTGGGCTGGTGGCACAGCTTGCGGCCAATGGTGCGAGCGAGGCGACTGTTGGCGAGGTGCTGGGCAGCTTTACCCGCCCTTGGGAGTGGGCGGCCTAAATCAGCCTAGATATTCTGCACCAAGGGCCGCTGAGCAAACGCTTTGCGGCCCTTGGGTTTTCCCTTCAATGCAGTACGAACGTGGCCGGCATGACCCAGTAAAAGAAGATTCTCTTCATCATGTTTGCCCCCCCCGCGCGCCGCAGGGGTAAACAGCTGGCTGGTCGGCAAAACCCATATGGAAGCCGACGCCGAGGGCATGGCGCGCCTCGTCCTTGGCAGGAGATCAAGACGTCCAGATACGTACAAAGAGATAAGGATACGGCAATCGTCTGGGGGCAAAGCCCCCAAACGGTCTGATTTACACAGCAAAGCCGAAGACGTGTCTAGCCGAGCAATCTGCGCGCGATGACCTGTGCCTGAATTTCGGCAGCGCCTTCAAAGATGTTCAGAATGCGCGCATCACACAAGATACGGCTGATCTGATATTCCAGCGCAAAGCCGTTGCCGCCGTGGATTTGCAGCGCATTGTCTGCTGCGGCCCAAGCGACGCGCGCGCCGAGAAGTTTGGCCATCCCAGCTTCAAGGTCGCAGCGGCGGTCATTGTCTTTTTCCCAAGCCGAGAAATAGGTGAGCTGACGCGCAACCATGATTTCAACAGCCATCATGGCCAGCTTGCTCGCCACGCGCGGGAAGTTCACAAGCGACTTGCCAAATTGCTTGCGGTCCTCGGCATATTGGAGGCCCACATCAAGCGCGGATTGGGCCACACCCACAGCACGCGCAGCTGTCTGGATGCGTGCAGCCTCAAATGTCTGCATAAGTTGCTTGAAGCCTTGCCCCTCTTCCGAGCCAAGCAGGTTTTCGCGCTTCACTTTGAAGCCGTCAAACGCCAGCTCGTATTCTTTCATGCCACGGTAGCCAAGCACTTCGATCTCGCCGCCTGTCATCCCTTCGGTGGGGAAGGGGGCCTCTTCTGTGCCGGGTATCTTCTCGGCCAGAAACATTGATAGCCCCTTGTGATCGGTGCTGTCAGGATCGGTGCGCGCCAAAAGCGTCATCACATGGGTGCGCGTCGCATGGGTGATCCATGTCTTGTTGCCTGTGATCTCATAGTCGCCCTCGGCGGTCTTCACAGCACGGGTGCGCAGCGCGCCAAGGTCCGAGCCTGTGTTCGGCTCGGTAAAGACAGCCGTTGGCAGGATTTCAGCCGAGGCAAACTTGGGCAGCCAGTATTCTTTCTGCTCTTGGGTGCCACCTGCCAGAATAAGTTCGGCGGCAATCTCGGAGCGCGTGCCCAGCGAGCCGACGCCGATATAGCCGCGTGACAGCTCTTCGGAGACAACAACCATCGACGCTTTGGTCAGGCCAAATCCGCCGAATTCTTCAGGGATTGTCAGGCCAAACACGCCCATCTCGGCCAGCTCTTCAATCACCTCCATCGGGATGAGCTCATCCTTGAGGTGCCATTCGTGGGCAAAAGGGGCGACCTTGTCCAAAGCATAGCGGCGGAACTGTTCGCGGATCATCTCCAGCTCTTCATCAAGGCCCGTCTTGCCAAATGTGAGCTCGGCCTTGCCCTCTTGCATCAGCGCGACAAGCGCGAGGCGCGCGGCTTGGGTGTTGCCTTGCTCACAGAGCAGGCTTACCTCGGCTGTCATCAGCCCGCGGGCCTCCTCTGCTGTGAGGCCGATGTCTTGCAGGCGGACAACTTCACCCTGGTTCATCTGCATACCGCCAGCAATCTGCCAGAGGTATTCACCGAAGGCGATCTGGTGGATCAGTTGCTCCATCTGGCCAAACTGGCCCTTGGCTTCAAGCCCCTCGGCCCATTTCTGCATCTGGCGCAGGCTCTCGACATATGTCGCCAGCCAAGCCAGCCCGTGAGCGGCTGTCTGGTGCGCTTCCAAAAGGCCCGCCGAGACACGGCCATCGGCGCTCACAGTGTCGCGCACACGGGACGTCGCAATATCCAAAAGCGTCTCTACGGGGGGTACGGCTTTTGCCGTCAGGCCGAGTAAATCGGGGAGCAGCGTGTTTTGAGCCATTGTCATTTGTCCGTCCATGAGTGAATCAGCCTTCTTCTGGGTCAGGAGTGGTTTAGCGCATTATGCAGGTGCAGCGCAATATTGCTACGCCGCAGTGCGTCAATAAGATCAAAAATTACGCGTGCGCTTCGAAAAAACGAGGCGTATGAGACGCTTATGGATATATTTCTCTCTGGCTTGACGCCCTCGCTCTTTCTTATCGCCCTCACTGTAACGCTCCTGGCCGGGGTCGTGAAAGGGATGGTGGGGTTTGCCATGCCGATGATCATGATCTCGGGCCTGTCGAGTTTTATCGCGCCCGAGCTGGCGCTCGCCGCGCTCATTTTGCCCACCGTGGCCACCAACGCTTTGCAAGCGCTGCGCCAGGGCCCGCGTGAGGCGTTGGCCTCGGTCAAGTCGTTCAAGGTGTTTCTGCTGGTTGGTGGCGTGATGCTGCTGCTCTCGGCCCAGCTTGTCAGCATAGTGCCTGCGCATATCCTGCTCTTGGCCATTGGTGTTGTGGTGAGCCTGTTCACGGGCCTCCAGCTTTTGGGCTGGTCGCCGACGGTTTCAAGCGCCTCAAAGGGGCTTGAAGCGCTGTTTGGCGCTGTGGCTGGCGCCATCGGCGGTATCTCGGGTATTTGGGGGCCGCCCACGGTGATGTACCTCAACGCGATGGATGTCGCCAAAAAAGAAGCGCTGCGCATTCAAGGTGTCATCTACGGTCTCGGCGCGGTGTTGCTCCTGATCTCCCATATCGGATCAGGCGTGATCAATGCGCGCACACTGCCGTTTTCGGCCATCATGCTTTTGCCTGCGGTCGCAGGTCTCTGGATCGGCTTCAAGCTGCACGACCGGATTGATCAGAAGAGCTTTCGCCGCCTCACACAGGTTGTGCTGTTTATCGCAGGCCTCAACCTCGTGCGCCGCGGCTTGATGGGCTAACAAAAAACGGCGCCTCATTTAAGAGACGCCGTTATTTTCATATCATATGTGCCGAGCGCTTAGCCGATGGCGGCAGCTTTCACATCTTCGTCGATGTAGGGCAGATACTGCTCAAAGTTCGCTGAGAACATTTCCACCAGCTTCTGAGCCTGCGCGTCATAGGCCGTNCGGTCTTCCCATGTGCTGCGCGGGTCAAGCAGGGCTGTGTCCACACCTTGCACGGTCACAGGCACTTCGAAGCCGAAGTTCTCATCCTTGCGGAAGGTCGCATCGTTGAGCGAGCCGTCAAGTGCGGCTGTCAGAAGCGCACGCGTCGCCTTGATGGGCATACGTGAGCCGCCTTGATGGGCATACGTGAGCCGGTGCCATAAGCGCCGCCTGTCCAGCCTGTGTTTACCAGCCAGCAGGTTGCGCCGTGCTTTGCGATCTTGTCACGCAAGAGGTTGCCATAGGCCTCTGGGCGGCGTGGCATGAATGGCGCGCCAAAGCAGGTCGAGAATGTGGGCTCGGGCTCTGTAATGCCGCGCTCTGTGCCCGCAACCTTTGAGGTGAAGCCGGAGAGGAAGTGATACATCGCTTGTGCAGGTGTCAGACGCGCGATGGGAGGCAGAACGCCGAAGGCATCACAGGTCAGCATGATCACGTTCTTGGGGTGGCCCCCAAGCGCCGTCTCTGAGGCGTTTGAGATATAGTTGAGCGGATAGGCGCAACGCATGTTGGCTGTCAGGCTGTCATCGTCAAAATCAAGCTCTTTGGTCTCTTCATCAAAAACCATGTTCTCGATGACTGTGCCAAACTTCTGCGTGGTCGCGTAGATCTCTGGCTCGGCCTCTGGGTTGAGGTTGATGGTCTTGGCATAGCAGCCGCCTTCAAAGTTGAAGGTGCCCTTGTCCGACCAGCCGTGCTCGTCATCACCGATGAGGGTGCGCGCAGGGTCGGCTGAAAGGGTTGTCTTGCCTGTCCCAGAGAGGCCAAAGAACACAGCCGTGTCCACAGGGTTGCCCGTCGCGTGGTTGGCGGAGCAATGCATCGGCATCACGCCTTTTTCCGGCAGCAGATAGTTCAAGAGGCTGAAAACAGACTTCTTGTTCTCGCCCGCATACTCTGTGCCGCCGATCAGGATCATCTTGCGATCAAAGTTCATCGCGATCACTGTTTCGCTGCGGCAGTTGTGCTTGGCAGGGTCGGCTTGAAAGCTCGGGCAGTTGATCACTGTAAAGTCTGCAATAAAGCTGTTGAGCGCCTCGCGCTCGGGGCGGCGCAGCAGGTGGCGGATAAAGAGGTTGTGCCACGCCAGCTCGGTGACCATGCGCACGTTGATGGCAAGCTCTGGGTCAGCCCCGCCCACCAGGTCTTGCACATAGTAGTCACGGCCCTTCATGTGGGCGAGCATGTCTTCATACAGCGCATCAAAGCCCTCGGGGCTCATCTCGGCGTTGTTCTCCCACCAGATGGTGTCGGCCACAGAGGGCGTCTTTACAACGTGTTTGTCTTTGGGCGAGCGGCCCGTGAACTTGCCGGTGGTCACAAGGAATGTGCCGCCTTGGCCCAATGTGCCTTCGCCCTTCTTGAGAGCCGCTTCAACAAGCGCAGGCTCCATCAGGTTGTAGTAAACAGCGCCAAGCCCTGTGATACCTTGATCGTCGAGGGTGAATTTGGGGTTTACGCGTCCTGAGGTCATGCGTGATGCTCCTTAGCCTGTCTTTGGCAATTCTTGTTGATGGTTCGAACCAACACTGCCGAACCATGATTGGCATGCTCTTAACATGACGCATTTGTGTCGCAACAGACCGCAATGACGCAGTTAGCGCAATCAAGCTCAGTTTAGCGCAACCAGAGGGCCTATATGGGCCGCATTGTTCCGATGTGAAACAGAAAGTGAGGCAATTTAGCCATTTCTCAGGACTTTGTGAGGCAAAATCGACTCACAAGAGCACCCGATTCGCTTCAAGGGATTGATCAGACGGCCGAAAAAGGCAATGGTGGATGAAAAAAGTAGGCAGTACGAGTAGTATAAGGAACAATAAAATGTCCAAGATCGCCCTTGTGGACGATGACAGGAATATTCTGACATCAGTAGCTATGTGTCTCGAAGCCGAAGGCTTTGAGGTCGAAACCTATCACGACGGTCAGCAAGCGCTGGACGCATTTAACAAGAAACTTCCAGACATGGCTGTGCTCGACATCAAGATGCCGCGCATGGACGGGATGGATCTGTTGCAACGCCTGCGCCAGAAAACAACGATGCCGGTTATCTTCCTCACGTCCAAAGACGATGAGATCGATGAGGTGCTTGGCCTGCGCATGGGCGCGGATGATTATGTGAAAAAGCCGTTTTCACAGCGTCTTCTCGTCGAGCGTATTCGCGCACTTCTGCGCCGTCAGGATGCGATCTCGGGTGAATCGATCCCCGAAACCGAAGAAACAAAAGTCATGGATCGCGGTGATCTGCGCATGGACCCTTTGCGCCACGCCGTTGCCTGGAAGGGCAAGGATGTGTCGCTCACCGTCACAGAGTTCCTGCTTCTGCAAGCGCTCGCGCAGCGGCCCGGCTTTGTCAAAAGCCGCGACCAGCTGATGGATGTGGCCTATGATGACCAGGTCTATGTCGATGACCGCACCATCGACAGCCATATCAAACGCCTGCGCAAGAAAATGCGCTCTGTGGACGATACCTTCTCGGCAATTGAGACGCTGTACGGCATCGGCTACAGATATAACGAAGAATAATTAGCCGAATAGGGCAGGGCCAAGAGGATGGTGGTGCGAAATCTAGCACCTGAGCGTAACGGTGATGTTGTACTGGGCGACGATTTCGTCGCCCCGCACAGCACCGTTGATGAAAATATCCGCGCACGCCGGGAGCGGCGCGGCTTCTTCTCGTTGCGCCAGTCTCCGCTGGCGCGCAAAATTATCACCTTCAACCTGATCGCCATGTCGCTCATGTTGGCAGGCATTCTCTATCTCAACTCCTCTCGCGACGGGCTTGCACTGCAACGTGCCAAAGCCCTGATCAGTGAGGCCGAGCTTGTCGCCGACGTGATCGAGGCGCAAATGCCCGTTGGCGCGCCTGTCAACCTCGCCACAGGCGACGGGATCGACCCCGCCGCCGCCCTTGATGGCCTTGATCTGCGCGAGGGGCTTGAAGTCTTGCTGTTTGACAGCGCCGAGACGCTTGTGGCCCGCATGCAAGGGCGCGGCCTCAATGCCGATCTGGACAGCGCCACCGCACGCCCTCAAAGCACCCATCTGACAGATGGGCTCAGCGCAATCTGGTCGCTCTTTTCCAGCCCCTTTGGCGGCAATGCCGCCACCGCGCCAACTGCCTTGGAAGATCAGGCGCGCGACATTGTTGTTGCGGCCATGGGCGGGCGCGCCCAGATCAACAATGCGCTCGACACGGGCGGGAACTTCACCGTCGCAACCCCTGTGCGCCAAGGGCAGGATGTTGTCGGCGTGATCGTGCTTGCCTCCACCTCTGGCGAGATCGACTATCTCGTGCGCCTTGAGCGCGAACGCGTGCTTCAGATGTTTCTTGTGGGGGTGATCATCTCCATTGGCCTCAGCCTCGTTCTGGCCTCTACCATCGCCAATCCCTTGAGCGATCTGGCCGCCTCGGCCGAGCTGGGCCGCGACCGCGACAGCCGCAATGTGGCCCCGGGCCGCATCCGCATCCCCGATCTCACAGCGCGCCCCGACGAAATCGGCCGCCTGTCCGGAGCGCTGCGCGGCATGGTCTCGGCGCTCTATGACCGTATTGACGCCAACGAACAATTCGCCGCCGATGTCGCCCACGAGATCAAGAACCCGCTCGCCTCGCTGCGCTCTGCCGTGGGCACGCTGCGGGTTGCCAAACGGGATGATCAGCGTGACAAACTTCTCTCTGTCATTGATCATGATGTACGCCGCCTTGACCGTTTGGTCAGCGATATCTCCAACGCCTCGCGGCTTGATTCAGAGCTTGTCAAAGAAGAGCAGGAAGACTTCAATCTCCTGAAAATGCTTGATAATCTCTGTCAGTTCCTCGGGGAAGATGCCAAATCAAAAGGCATCGACTTTATCTCTGATCTGCCCCAGACACCCATTGTTCTGGCCGGGCTTGAAGCGCGCGTGGCACAGGTCTTTGTCAATCTGATCAGCAATGCGATCTCCTTCTGCGAAGATGGCGATGCCATCCGCGTCTGGGCGCGTCAGCGCGAAAACCGCGTGCTTGTTGTGGTGGAAGACACAGGCCCCGGTATCCCTGAAGAGGCGCTGACCAAAATCTTCAAGCGCTTCTACTCAGAGCGCCCCGAACAGCAGTTTGGCAACAACTCAGGCCTCGGCCTTGCGATCTCCAAACAGATTGTCGAAGCCCATGACGGTGTGATCTGGGCCGAGAACATCCGCCCAACAGATGCCGACGTCACCTCCGAGCCGCTCGGTGCGCGGTTTGTCGTCGGCCTTCCGGTCTAAGCCGCTATGGGGCAAGCCGGCGCGCCTCTGTCCCGAACCGTTCATGCCACCTGCGTGGCCTTTCAGGGCCAGGCGCTTCTCATCACGGGCGCGTCTGGCAGCGGCAAATCTGCGCTGGCACTTGAGCTGATGGCGCGGGGCGCTGCGCTCATCGCCGATGACCGCACCATCCTCACCCAACAAGGCGGGCAGCTCATCGCCTCCTGTCCCGACACGATACGCGGCCAGATCGAGGCGCGCTGTGTGGGCATCTTATGCGCAACGCCGGCAGAGCCAACGGCTGTTGCCCTGATCGCTAATCTTGATCATGTGGAGCGTGAGAGGTTGCCGCGCGCGCGCCAAGAGGTCATCATGGGGCAATCGCTTCCATCTCTTCACAAATGCGAGGGCAGCCATTTTCCTGCGGCGCTCTTGCAATATCTTAAGGAAGGGCGCTACGACTGAGCGCTCGCCAACCGAAAGTCGCCACTCGTGGATATGCCGCAAAAACAGCTCGTTCTCGTGACCGGCCCCTCAGGGGCAGGGCGCGGCACCGCTATCAACGCGCTGGAAGATCTGGGCTATGAGGCCATCGACAATCTTCCGCTCAGTCTTGTTTCGCGCTTGCTTGACGGCCCGCCGCTCACACGGCCGCTGGCGCTTGGCCTTGATGTGCGCAACCGCGACTTTTCTGCCAGTGCGCTGTTGGAGGTGCTGGAAGAAGCGATCACCCAACATGGCTTTGAGGCCGAGCTGCTCTATCTGGACTGTTCCCAGGATGTGCTCATGCGCCGCTACTCCGAGACGCGCCGCCGCCACCCGCTTGCCCCCCATGATGACCCGGCCGTGGGCATCCTGCGCGAGCATGACCTTCTGGCGGCTGTGCGCACCCGTGCGGATATTCTGCTCAACACAACCGAGTTCACCCCCCACGATCTGCGCGCCGAGCTGGCACGGCTCTTTGGCGGCGAAGAGGGGGCGCGCCTGTCGGTCATGGTGCAGTCGTTTTCCTATAAGCGTGGCCTGCCGCGCGGGGCCGATATGGTTCTGGATACGCGCTTTCTGCGCAACCCCCATTGGGAGGCGAGCCTGCGCAGCCAGAACGGGACATCGCTCGCCGTGCAAGACTATGTGGCCGCAGATGCGCGCTTTGACAGCTTCTTTGCGCGCGTGTCCGGCCTCGTTGAAGAGCTGCTGCCCGCGTATAAAGAAGAGGGCAAAACCCACTTCGCTATTGCCTTTGGCTGTACGGGGGGGCGTCATCGCTCGGTTACCCTAACGGAAAGACTTGCGAAAGCACTTGCAGAAACAGGTTGGCAAGTGTCAATTAGACACCGCGAATTGGAGCGTGGCGAGATGCTGTCTGGCGCGCCACTAAAGGACCAAAAGACTTGATCGGGATTGTGATTGTTGCACATGGCGGGCTGGCGCAAGAATATCTTGCAGCCGTTGAGCATGTTGTGGGCCGCCAGCAAGGCGTGCGCGCTGTCACAATCGAAGCCGATTGCGACCGCCCCGCCAAAGAAGACGAGATCTGCACCGCTGCAGACAGCGTTGATCAAGGTGAAGGGGTTGTCGTGGTCACCGATATGTTCGGCGGATCGCCCTCCAACCTGTCGCTTATGGCCTGCCGCTGTGACAACCGCCGCATCTTGTATGGTGCCAATCTGCCCATGCTCGTCAAACTGGCCAAATCGCGCCATATGCCCGTGCCTGATGCGGTGCGACTGGCGCTCGATGCGGGCCGCAAATACATAGACAGCCAACAAATTACATAAGCTCACATATAAAAGGAGCGCCGCGATGTCGGGGACACATCAGAAGCGACTGGAAATAATCAACGAAAAAGGGCTCCACGCCCGCGCCTCGGCCAAGCTTGTTGAGGTCGTCGAGGGGTTTGATGCCCGCGCCGAAGTCTCAAAAGATGGCATGAGTGCCAGCGGCGATAGCATCATGGGACTTTTGATGTTGGCAGCAGCGCGTGGAAGTTCTATTGACATCGAGACGTCTGGACCAGACGCCGAGGCTTTGGCGCAAGCGCTTGAGGCTCTTGTGGCGGATCGGTTCGGAGAAGACATGTAGGCGCAAGTCGCGCTTGGCCAAAGCAGGACACACGAGTGGTAGAGCACACGCAAAACAAGCCGATCGTGACAGAAGAGGGCGTCGTGACCAACACGTACGACCGTCGTTCGCTCACCTATGCCAACTCGTTTGACAGCCCCAGCAAGGCGCTGGTGATCAAGACGATCGAGTGGTTCACAGGCAAGCTGACGATCCTGCGTCTGGTACGCAAGTTCGAGCGGCAAGGCCCGCCCACGGGGCAGGCCTTCTGGCCTGCGGTGCTCAAGGTCATGGGCATCGAGCTCAAGACCCCGCAAAACCAGCTTGATCGTATTCCGCTTGATGGCCCCGTTGTGGTTGTTGCCAACCACCCCCACGGGCTTGTCGATGGTATGATCTTTGCCGATCTTATTGGCCGCGTGCGCAATGATTACCGCATTCTCACGCGCGCGCTGCTCACAGGAATTGATCAGGCCGCGACCGAATATATGATCCCTGTGCCCTTTCCCTATGAGGATGACGCGCAGAAGAAATTTGTCGAAATGCGTGCAAAAGCCATGGCGCACCTCAAGCAGGGGGGGCTTGTCGCGCTCTTTCCCTCGGGCGTTGTGGCCTCAAGTGATACAGCCTTTGGCCCCGTCATCGAGCGCGAGTGGAATGTCTTCACAGCCCAGATGATCCGCCGCTCCGGCGCGCGTGTTGTGCCGATCTTCTTTCCCGGGTCCAACTCGCGCTGGTATCAGATCGCCAACCGCATCTCGGCGACCCTGCGTCAGGGCTTGCTGCTGCATGAGGTCGTTCACAGCTGCAACAAAGATCAGGCCCCTGTCGTTGGTGCCCCNCTGACCGATGCGCAAATGGAGCTGCTGGAGCAAGACCCNCGTGGCTTNATGAGCTGGCTGCGCGAGCATACNCTNNCNCTGAANGACTAGGGNTGNNANCTCTCTGGAANGNNGGGTTTGAGCCCAGAGAGAACCTTCGATTAGGAGCACCAAGCCGGTTAACAGCCGCGGAGCGGCCCGGCTATCGTCAGCCCCTCTCTTGGGCTGGCGATTTGGCAGATGCAGGCGCGCCATTCGTTCTGAGGATGTGCTTGGCGGGCATAAAGCGCCTTTCCAAAACCGTCAGGTCGCCACCCCAGGGGCTGACGTTAGCCTGCGTCGCGAACGGCAGCTTCGTCCCGCACAGCTGACATTGCAGCAAGCTCTTTCAAGCCCGTATCCCTCGACAATGGGCTACCAAAACGAAAAAGGCCCGCCAGATCAGCGGGCCTTCTCTATATCGGCATCAAACGTGCTTACAGCTTTTCAAGCAGCTCTGGCACAGCCGTGAAGAGGTCCGCCACGAGGCCGTAATCGGCTACCTGGAAAATAGGCGCTTCTTCGTCTTTGTTGATCGCCACGATGATCTTACTGTCTTTCATACCCGCAAGGTGCTGGATCGCACCCGAGATGCCGACAGCAACATAAAGCTCAGGGGCAACAACCTTACCGGTCTGGCCAACTTGCCAGTCGTTCGGTGCATAGCCCGAGTCAACAGCGGCGCGCGAGGCACCCACGGCAGCGCCGAGCTTGTCAGCCAGCGTCTCGATGAGTTTGAAATCATCCAGCGAGCCAACACCACGGCCACCCGACACAACCACACCCGCAGATGTAAGCTCTGGGCGGTCAGACGCCGCAACCTTGTCTTCCACCCATGAGGAGAGGGCAGGGTCGGCAGCAGCTGAGATGGTCTCAACAGAGGCCGCACCGCCTTCGCCAGCCGCATCAAAGGTTGATGTGCGGAAGGTGATGACTTTTTTGGCGTCCGACGATTTTACAGTCTGGATTGCGTTGCCCGCATAGATGGGGCGCTCGAATGTGTCGCCATCGACAACGCCTGAGGCGTCAGAGATGATCATCACATCCAGCAGCGCGGCCACACGTGGCATCACGTTTTTGGCGTCTGTCGTCGCTGGAGCCACGATATGCGTGTAATCGCCCGCAAGCGAGACGATGAGCGCGGCCGTTGGCTCTGCAAGGCGGTGGCCCAGCGAGGCATCTTCCGCGACAAGCACTTTGCTCACGCCGTCGATTTTGGCAGCGGCGGCACCGGCTGCGGCAGCCGAAGCCCCACAGGCCAGAACGGTCACATCACCAATTTTCTTGGCGGCGGTCACGGCCTTGGCCGTTGCGTCCATGGCAAGCTCGCCGTTGTTTACTTCTGCAAGTAGGAGAACTGACATTACACTGCCCCCGCTTCTTTGAGTTTCGCCACAAGCTCGTCAACCGAGCCAACAATTTCACCTGCTTTGCGCGCTTCTGGCTCCGTGGTGGAGACAATCGCAAGGCGCGGTGTCACATCAACGCCGTAGTCGGCAGCTGTCTTTTCATCCAGCGGCTTCTTCTTGGCTTTCATGATGTTGGGAAGGCTCGCATAACGCGGCTCGTTGAGGCGCAAATCAACAGTGATGATGGCAGGCATCGTCACGTTGATGGTTTGCAAACCGCCGTCAACTTCACGCGTCACCACGGCTTTGTCGCCGTCAATGTCGAGCTCGGAGGCGAATGTGCCCTGTGACCAGCCGAGCAGCGCCGAGAGCATCTGGCCTGTCGCGTTCATATCGTTGTCAATCGCCTGCTTGCCCGCAAGCACGATACCGGGCTGCTCTTCTTCCACAACTTTCGCGAGGATCTTGGCAACAGCCAGTGGCTCTATGTCCTGGTGCACATCATCTGTGGCCACAACAAGAATAGCGCGGTCAGCGCCCATGGCCAGAGCCGTGCGCAGTGTTTCCTGCGCCTGCTTTACACCGATAGATACCGCGATAATTTCGTCGGCCTTGCCCGCTTCTTTCAGGCGGATCGCCTCTTCTACGGCAATTTCGTCGAATGGGTTCATCGACATTTTTACGTTGGCGAGATCAACACCCGATCCGTCCGCTTTGACGCGCACTTTCACATTATAGTCGATGACGCGTTTGACAGGCACAAGCACCTTCATTGGCTCTCACTCCTTTAAGGTTTCGTTAGGCCGCTGACGCGACTCTTTGGTCTCCTTGGTCTGAATACCGTTTCAGGCCATGGCGCAACAGAGCAAAATCGTCACGTTTTGTCTCAGCTACGCCGCGTCAGAGGGTTTTGGCCGCTGATCTTTGCGAAAATGTTGCAACGCGGCAGGGCTGCCTGCCTGTCAGGCGCTCAAACGCAAAACGCCCCGCACTGGGCGAGGCGTTCATTTTGTCGGTGTGTGCCGCTCTTAGCGGTTGGCGCCCGGAACCCAGAGCACATCGGCTTTGCCGCCATCATTCATGCTGCGCGCCGCCACGAAAAACCAGTCGCTCAGGCGGTTGAGATACTTCACCGCCCATTCGTTGACCTCTTCGATCGAGGCCAGCTCGGTCGTCTTGCGCTCGGCGCGCCGTGAGACGGTGCGGCAAATGTGCAGATGCGCCGAAAGGGCAGACCCCCCGGGCAAGATAAAGCTGCGCAGCGGTTCCAGATCGGCGTTCATCGCGTCGATCTCGGCCTCCAGCCGCTTGATCTGCTCTTCGATCATCCGCAGGGGCGGGTACTCGGCTTCGTCATCTTTGCCGATGTCAGGCGTGCAAAGGTCTGCACCCAGATCAAACAGGTCGTTCTGGATGCGCGCAAGCGCGGCGTCCATCTCGCCCGTTGCATGAAGCCGCGCGACGCCGATTGTGGCGTTGAGCTCATCAGAGGTGCCATAGGCCGCCACGCGCGCAGAGTGTTTGGCCACGCGCATACCATTGCCCAGAGCGGTGTCGCCCTTGTCGCCGGTGCGTGTGTAGATTTTATTGAGTACAACCATCGTGTTAGCCTCCTTGGCGCAGCCAGACGAACAGCAGGATCAGCGCCACAGCAATAAACTGTGCGCCGATGCGCCAGCGCATCAGTCGGTTTGCATGTTTGCGATTGAAATCACCGCCCTTGGCAAATCCGCCAACACCGATCACCAGAATGATCAGCACAGCAAAACATGCCAGCGCAGCGATAATGAAGAGTGGGTCGTTGGCCATAAGATGCCTCCCTCGGTTGGGCGTTTATCCCATCTAGAGGTTTTTGCAGAGAATGCGAGTAGAAATCTGGCGCGCAAGGCGGCGCGCCACGCCGCGCTCTCAGCCCTTTGCGATCAGCCAGTCAAGGGCGCGCGTGGGCAAAAGCCGCCGCGCAGCCGCCATCAGATAGGTGGGGGTGGTGACAAAATAACGCGGTTTGGGGCGCGCGCTCTCAAGCGCGTGGATCAGTTTTTGCGTCACAGCCGATGCCGGCAGCTCAAAGCGGTCTGGCCCACGGCTCTCATACAGGCGCGAGAGCAGATTGGCCTCATATTGCGCCCGCCGCGGCGAGGCCTGCCAGTTGATAAAGCGCTCAAACGGCGCGATCGAGTTCTGGCGGATATCCGATGTGATGGGCCCGGGCTCGACCGTAATAATGTGAATGGGCGTGTCGCGCATCTCGATGCGCAGCGTGTCTGTCAGGCCTTCCAGCGCAAACTTGGTGCTGGCGTAAGCGCCGCGCCAGCGCAGCGGCACAAGCCCCAAAACAGACGAGCAGTTGATGATCCGCCCATGCCCCTGAGCGCGCATCACAGGGATGACCTCACAGGTCAGCTCATGGACACCGAACAGGTTGGTCTCGTATATGGCGCGCAGGCCCTCGCGCGGCAAGTCTTCGACAGCCCCGGGCAAGGCAAATGCACCGTTGTTATAGAGCGCATCGAGCGTGCCGCCTGTGCGTGCCAGCGTTTCGGCGACAGCGGCCTTGATGCTCTCGCTCGACGTGTAGTCGAGCTGGAAGCTCTCCAGCCCCTCGGCGCGCAGGCGTGCGCAATCTTCTTCGCTGCGGCAGGTGGCAAACACCCGCCAGCCACGCTTGGCCAGCCCGTGTGCCGCGTCATAGCCAAGCCCCGAAGAACAGCCGGTGATCAGGATTGATTTGCTCATATCGCCCGCTTACGCGCCGCCCTTGCTCAAGGCAAGGTTCAGTTGGAGGCTGTCAAAAGGAAGTCGGCCATATAACCGATGCGCCCCGTGTCACGCACGCGCAGCTTCACCCAGCCGTTTTCTTCCGACAAGACGCGCACTTCTGTGCCGCGTGTCAGCTTGGCGATGGGGTTGAACTTTGTGCTCGGCCCACGGCGCAGGTTCACACGGTTGCCCGTGACTTCGCGGATGTCGTCTTGCGGCTCTTCTGCGGCCACCTCGGTGAGGGCTTGAGCCTTGCCAAGGTCAACAGGCGGGCTGATCAGCGCGGCCACATCGGGCTTGGGCAGCGCGTTGCCCTGAGCCGAGGCCAGTGTCACCATCGCATCGCCACCCGTGATAATGTCAGTGGCAGCTGTCACAACAGGGGTGGGGGCAATTTCTTTGGGTTTGGATTGGGCAAGGGCGGTGCGCTTTTGGTCAGCCGCAACAGCGCGCTCGGCAGCCAGCGCTTGGCGTGAGCCTTCGGCGGGGCTGTAGTCTGCGCCGCCACTCAACTGATAAAACGCCAAAAACAAAAAACCGAATGTCGTCACAATAAAACGCCACATACCGTGGAAACCCCCTAAGCAAAATACCGCTCACCCATGACAGCACCTTACACGATTCGCGATGCCAATTGGGGAGAATCTGCACAGGAATTTCCCCGTTTTGTATAAATGCCACGTCAAGTTGCATTTTGGGATTCAATCCGCCCGCGAAAGCCTCTAAAGACGGAGCATGAGCGATTTGCTGGATGATGAAGATACGCCCGAGGTCGAGTACCTTGAGCCGCTGCGCCGCGCCATTGGCGAGCGCTATCTCACCTATGCGCTCTCAACAATTATGCACCGCGCGCTGCCTGATGCCCGCGACGGCCTGAAGCCGGTTCACCGCCGAATCCTTTATGCGATGAGTCGCTTGCGCCTCAGCTCGACAGGGGGCTTCCTCAAGTCAGCCAAGATTTCGGGCGACACGATGGGGGATTTCCACCCCCACGGTGATGCCGCAATCTATGACGCCATGGCGCGCCTCGCCCAGGACTTCAACGTGCGCTACCCGCTTGTTGACGGTCAGGGCAACTTTGGCAACATTGATGGCGATAACCCCGCTGCGGCCCGCTATACAGAAGCGCGCATGACGGTTGTGGCCGAAAGCATGCTCGAAGGGCTGGCCGAAAACGCCGTTGATTTCCGCCCGAACTATGACGGGCGGCTTGATGAGCCTGCGGTTTTGCCAGCAACGTTCCCGCATCTGTTGGCCAACGGCTCCACAGGGATCGCTGTGGGCATGGCCACCAACATCCCGCCGCACAATATTGTCGAGCTGGTCGATGCCTGTTTGCATCTCATCAAAACACCCGATGCGCGCGACGACACCTTGCTCAATTTCGTGCCCGGCCCCGATTTCCCCACAGGCGGGATCATCGTTGAGCCGCGCGAGAATATTGCGCAAGCCTATCGCACAGGGCGCGGCTCGTTCCGTCTGCGCTCCAAATGGGAGGTCGAAGACCTTGGCCGCGGCCAGTGGCAGATCGTTGTCACCGAAATTCCCTATCAGGTGCAAAAGTCCAAGCTGATCGAAAAAATCGCCGAGCTTATCCAGCTCAAGAAAATTCCGATTCTGGGCGACGTGCGCGATGAAAGCGCCGATGATATCCGCCTTGTGCTGGAGCCCCGTTCCAAAAATGTCGACCCTGACGTTTTGATGAACATGATGTTCCGCAACTCCGATCTTGAGACCCGTTTCAGCCTGAACATGAACGTGCTCATCGACGGGGTCACACCCAAAGTCTGCAGCATGAAAGAAGTGCTGCGCGCCTTCCTTGATTTCCGCCGCGAAGTGCTCATCCGCCGCTCCGCGCACCGCATGGAAAAGATCGATGCGCGCCTTGAAGTGCTGGAAGGCTTCATCATTGCCTTCCTCAACCTTGACCGCGTGATCGACATCATCCGCTATGATGAAGAGCCCAAGGCCGCGCTCATGCGCGAAGACTGGGGCCAGACCTTTGTGCGCGCCACCGACGAGCGCGACTATGTCTCGCCCAAGGCAGGCGCCGCCGACGGGCTGACAGAGCCACAGGCCGACGCGATCCTCAACATGCGCCTGCGCTCTTTGCGCAAGCTCGAAGAGATGGAGCTGGTGGCCGAGCGCGACAAGCTCATGGAAGAGCGCGCAGGCCTTGAAGACCTGCTCGACAGCGAAGATCTGCAATGGTCGGCCATTTCCGACCAGCTCAAAGACGCCAAGAAAACCTTTGGCAAAGACTACGAAGGCGGCGCACGCCGCACGATGTTTGCCGAGGCAGGCGTTGTCGAAGAGGTTCCGCTGGAAGCCATGATCGAGAAAGAGCCGATCACGGTTGTCTGCTCCCAGATGGGCTGGATCCGCGCCATGTCGGGCCACATTGACCTGACCCGCGAGCTCAAGTTCAAAGATGGTGACGCGCCGCGCTTTGCCTTTCATGCCGAAACGACAGACAAGATCGTGCTCATGGGCTCCAACGGGCGCTTTTACACGCTTGGGGCCGTCAACCTGCCCGGTGGGCGCGGTATGGGCGAGCCTGTGCGCCTGATGGTTGATCTGCCCAATGAGGCCGAAATCGTCTCGCTCTTCGTGCACCAAAAGGGCCGTAAACTTGTGGTGGCCAGCTCCGAAGGCAACGGGTTTGTCGTTCCTGAAGATGATGTGATCGCCCAGACCAAAACAGGCAAGCAGGTGCTCAACGTCAAAGACGCAGCCCGCGCGATGATCTGTAAGCCGCTGACAGGTGATCATGTCGCCATCGTCAGCCAGAACGGCAAGTTCCTTGTCTTCCCCGTGGCCGAGCTGCCCGAGCTGGGCCGTGGCAAAGGCGTGCGCTTGCAGAAGTATAACATGGCGCGCGGCAAGCAGGGCGCACTTGAGCTTGACGGCGGCTTGTCAGACCTCACCACATTCACCTGGGCCGAGGGCCTGAGCTGGGCCATGGGCGGGGGCAAAACCCGCACCGAGACCGATCTGTCCGANTGGCTCGGCAAGCGCGCAGGGATCGGCAAGCGCCCGCCCTACGGCTTCCCGCGCAGCATGAAGTTTGACTAACTCCCACTTATTTCGCTTGCTTTGAGCGTGCCACGCGCAGCATAACGCTAGGGAAAGTAGCGGCCGCAAAGAGCCGTTTTTTTGGACAGTAAGGATATTTTATGAGCTCTTCCAACGACATTCACGGCCAATATCGCGGCACGCGCGGTGAGCTGTTTCCCCTCGCCGTCACCGTCGCACTGCTTACGCTGGTCACGCTCGGCATCTACCGCTTCTGGGGCAAAACCCGCATCCGCAAATACATCTGGTCGTCGACCGTGGGGGATGGTGATGCGTTTGAGTATACAGGCACGGGCCTGGAGAAATTCCTCGGCTTCCTCGTCGCTGTGGTGGCGCTGGCAATCTACCTTGGCGTCGTTCAGATGCTCTTGTTCTTTGCGGGCCTCAACTACGGGTTTGATCCGTCAACACCTCAAGGGCTGCTCGCGCTCAACGCCCTCATCTACATCAACATTCTCGCGCTCATGCCGCTGATCTTTTATGCCATGTACCGCGCGCGGCGTTACAAAATGGCGCGCACCCGCTGGCGCGGTGTGCGGTTCGGGATGGAAAAAGGCGCATGGGGCTTTGCCCTGCGCGCGGTTGGCTACACTTTGCTCAACATTGTGACCGTTGGTGCGCTCTTTCCGCTCGCCAACTTCAAGCTCGAGAAATACATGGCCGACCGCAGCTACTTTGGCGATGCGAAGTTTGAGCAGGGCGGCAAGTGGACCAAGCTTTACGGCGCGGCGAAACATGTTTTCATCGGTCTGGTCGTGCTCATTCTTGGGGTTGGTGTCGGTGGCGCAACAGGCAATGAGGCTCTCATGGTGATCGGCACGATCGTGGGCTACATCTGGCTGCTTGCCGGCTTTGTCTATTACCGCGTGCACAGCTTCCGCTACATGACAGCCCACCGCACATTGGGCGGTGAGATCACCTTCACAGCCGAGCCGACCACAGGCGAAATTATCAAGATCTACATCATTGGCAGCGTGCTGATCTCGCTGACCTTGGGTGTCTTTGTTCTTGTCGGCTCGCTGCTTGTCGGGGCGATTATGAGCATGATGCCCTTTGGTGGTATGGGGCTTGTTGGCGTGGTTGTTGTGGTTGGCTATGTGGCCGCACTCGTCTTCTCGGGTGCGATGGCGCTGATCTTTATCACACAGCCCACCATTGCCCATTTCATCACCTCGTTCACGGTGCACAATGCCGAGGCGCTCAATGACATCCAGCAGCGCGCGACAGAGACAGGCGTTGATGCCGAAGGCTTCGCCGATGCGCTCGATATCGGTGGCGCCATATGATGCTGGAGGCGGATGGCAGTTTCTTTGACGGCTCATCCGCCGCCAAACACAAAGTCACCCTGCGCCTTGATGAGGCGCGGGGTTTTCTCCTTTTTGACGGAGAGGCGCTTGAGCAGCCCGAAGCCTGGCCGCTCGCCGAGCTGCGCCTCTTGCGCGACCAGCCCGCAGGCGGCTGGCTGACCTTTGCGCTCCACATCGAGGGCGAAGACGAAACACTGCACCACGAGGCGCGCCTCTCTTGCCGCGATGGCGCGATGAACGCCGCCTTACGCCTCGCAGCACCCAACCTGAGTCGCCGCGACATTCACAAAGGCACAGGCGTAAGCGTTTTCACCAAGCTCTCGCTGGCCGTGGTGGCTGTCTTGGCGATGATCTTTGTGATCTTGCCCGCCATGGCCACAAGCCTTGCCTATCTCATGCCGCGCGAGCGCGAGGTGCAGTTCGGGCAGGCCGTGGTCAACCAGATGGAGTGGTTTCTCTCGGGCGCGCGCACGGGCGAGCTGGCGTGCGATAGCCCCGAAGGCCTCGCAGCTCTCGCCAAGATGGAGACCCGCCTCACCGAGGCACGCGAGATGGAGTATGAGCTCGACATCAAGGTCTTTGATCACCCGATGGTCAATGCCTTCGCTGCCCCCGGTGGCCAGATCGTGATCGTGCGGGGCCTGCTGGATAAGGCCACAAGCGCCGAGGCCGTCGCAGGGGTGCTGGCCCATGAAATCGGCCATGTCGAAAACCGCGATGCCACCATCGGCGCGCTGCGCGCGGCGGGCTCTGCGGGCCTGCTCTCGATGGTGCTGGGAGATTTTTCGGGCGGGGCGCTGGCGGTGCTCGTCACTGAGCACCTGATTTCCAGCAGCTACACCCGCGAGGCCGAAGGGCTGGCCGATGACTTTGCCCTTGAGACACTGGCAAAGGCCGACGTGAGCAGCGAGGGCTTGGCCAGCTTCTTTGACTATATTCTCAGCCTTGAGGGCGGCAGCGGCAGTAGCCTGCCGGGCTATCTGAGCACCCATCCCCCCTCGCAAGCACGCGCCGACAAAAGCCGCAACTTTGCCACGGCCCAAGCTGTCACACGCCCTGTTTTGTCTCCAGAAGACTGGGCCGCGCTCAAAGCCATTTGCGACTGATACGCCTGTGCGCTAGCGTTCCTTTTTGCCCCACCTGAAAACAGGTGCAAAAGGGGTGACACTCCCGCGCGCCTCCGCTACCCTTCACAGGTGAAGAACGGAGGGACGCATGTTTTACGGGATCTGGAACAAGATCGGGTGATCGCCTGGCCCCTGGCTGAACACTCATAAGCCCGCACCCGCGTGTGCGGCCCTATTTCTTTTCCAAGGTCATAAGACATGAAAAAAATCTTCACCTATTTCGAAACCCTCGTTGACCCCTATGGCCCTTACCCGCGCGAAGATGTGCCCCCCAAGACGCTCTGGCGCTTCATGCTGGGCTATACACAGCCCTTCAAGCGCGTGTTCTGGGCGGCCGGGCTTTTGTCGGTGGCTGTCGCGGGGATCGAGATCGCGCTCATTTACTACATGGGCTGGCTCGTTGATCTGCTCGCAGGCCCACCCGCCCAAGTCTGGGCCGAGCATGGCAGCTTTCTGATCTGGCTGGCGCTGTTTGTGCTGCTCATCCGCCCGTTCATCCAGCTTCTGGATGTGCTGTTGCTCAACAATACGATCTTGCCCAATGTTGGCACGCTGGTGCGCTGGCGCGCGCACAACCATGTTTTGCGCCAGTCGGTCGGTTGGTTCGAGAATGACTTTGCAGGCCGCATCGCAGGGCGCATCATGCAAACACCCCCCGCCGCGGGCGAGGCGGTGTTTCAGGTCTTTGACGCGCTGACCTTTGCGCTGGCCTATGTCGTCGGGGCCGCACTCATGCTCTATGGCGCAGATGCGCGCCTTGTTGTGCCGCTTCTGGCGTGGTTTGCGGGCTATGCTGTGCTCATGCACTGGACACTCAAGCGCGTTGGCCCTGCCTCGCAAAAAGCCTCCGATGCCCGCAGCGCCGTAACCGGCCGGGTGGTGGACAGCTACACCAACATTCACTCGGTCAAAATGTTTGCCCACCACGATGGCGAGATCAATTTCGCCCGCGAAGCCATCGAGGAGGCGCGCCGCACCTTTGTTGAGGAAATGCGCATCTACACCACGATGGATTTTGTCCTTGTCGCCCTCAATGGCGTGCTGATCGTCGGGGTCGTCGGCTGGGCGATCTATCTCTGGATGCAAGGCCTTGCCAGTGTTGGCGCGGTTGCGGCGGCATCGGCTCTTACGCTGCGCCTCAACGCCATGACAGGCTGGATCATGTGGGCGCTCACCTCCTTCTTCCGCCAGCTTGGTGTGGTCGCCGAAGGTATGGAAACCATCGCCCAGCCGATTGATCTGGTCGACGCGCCCGAGGCCCAGGCGCTCACCATCGGCAAGGGCGAGATCCGTGTGGAAAACCTCACCCACCGCTACGGGCGGGCGACAGGCGGGCTTGAGGGCGTCAGCCTCACCATCAAGGCCGGCGAAAAAGTCGGTCTCGTGGGCCGCTCGGGGGCGGGCAAGTCCACGCTCGTGAAGCTGCTTTTGCGCTTTTATGATGCCGAGGCAGGCCGCATCCTGATTGACGGACAAGACATATCCCGCGTCACCCAGGACAGCCTGCGCCGCCAGATCGGCATGGTGCAGCAAGACAGCTCTCTTCTGCACCGCTCCCTACGCGAAAACATCGCCTATGGCCGCCTTGAGGCCAGTGATGCCGAAATCTGGCAAGCCGCCAAAGAGGCCGAGGCGCTTGAGTTCATCGAAACACTCGAAGACCTTGAGGGCCGCCGTGGCATGGCTGCGCAAGTGGGCGAGCGCGGCGTCAAGCTTTCGGGCGGGCAGCGCCAGCGCATCACCCTCGCACGGGTGATCCTGAAGAATGCNCCNATCCTGCTGCTGGATGAAGCCACCAGCGCGCTTGATTCCGAAGTCGAGGCCGCAATTCAGGACACGCTCTATGGCATGATGGAGGGCAAAACCGTGATCGCCATCGCCCACCGCCTGTCCACCATCGCCCAGATGGACAGGATCGTGGTGCTCGACAAAGGCCGCATCATCGAAGACGGAGCCCACAGCGACCTGCTGGCCAAAGGCGGCGTCTACGCCGACCTCTGGGCGCGCCAGTCGGGCGGCTTTCTGGGCGATGAAGACACCGAGGATACCCCCTGATGACCGACACCGCCTACAGCCGCCTTGTCTGGCGCGCCGCCAGCCTGATTGACCCCGAGCGCCCTGCGCGCGGTGCGCCGCCCACAGAGCTTTGGGCCTTTGCGCGCTGGTGTATCGCAGGGGCTTGGCCCGTCATCGCGCTGGCGGGGTTTATCTCGGCGCTGTCTGGTGCGTCCGAAGTGCTCTCTATGTATGTGCTCGGCGAGGTCGTTGANCTCGCAGCCACCGATGCGCCCTTGTCCGAGCATATCTGGCTCCTCCTGTTCGGNGCNTTNCTGCTNGTCGGGCTGCGCCCTGCGTTTTTCGGGCTCAATGCGGCTTTCCAGTCGGTTGTGCTGGGGCCGAACCTCTTCAAGCAAATTCTGGGCCGCCTCAACCGCTGGACGCTGGGCCAGTCGGTTGGTTATTTTGATGACGACTACGCTGGCCGCCTTGCGCAAAAGCAGGTGCAAGCCACGCGCTCGCTCACCGAAGTGGTGATCGAAACAGTCAACGCGATTCTCTTTGCGCTGGCCTCTGTGGTCGGGTCGGCCTTGCTGGTTGCGGCCATCGACATGCGGCTCCTGCTCATCCTCTTTGGCTGGATCCTCCTNTATGGCGCTTACCTGCGCTTCTTTCTGCCGCGCATCCGGGNCCGCTCCAAAGTGCGCGCGGCGGCGCAAGCCATGGTCTCGGGGCAGGTGGTGGACACCATCACCAATATCAAGACGGTCAA
>P_2C_Liq_3_UnCtyDRAFT_100096_pt1 | contig 23544 bp, 24 predicted proteins | sample Pon2CUnioCityCA_3_FD_9720 | JGI IMG/M metagenome (IMG submission 9720)
TGGCTGCCCGTGAAATGGGCATGGATCCAATCGCTTTGCGCCGCAAAAACTTTATCAAACCAGACCAATACCCCTATGCTTCCGCAGCAGGTCTTGAGTATGACAGCGGCAATTACGACGCGTTAATGGACAAAATGGAGGCGGTCGGCGATCTTTCTGGCTTTGCGGCCCGTCGCAAAGCGTCTGAAGCCAAAGGGCTTTTGCGTGGATTGGGTGTAAATGCCTATATCGAGGCTTGTGGCATTGCGCCTTCAAATCTTGTGGGTGTCCTTGGATCACGCGTTGGTCTTTATGATGCAGCGACTGTGCGGGTGAACGCGACAGGCAATATTTCTGTCATGGTCGGGGCCCACAGCCACGGGCAAGGCCATGAAACCGCCTTCCCCCAAGTGGTTGCCGATATGCTGGGCATTGATGCCGCGAGCATTGATATCGTGCACGGCGATACGTCCAAAATTCCGTTCGGGATGGGCACCTATGGGTCGCGCTCTCTTGCGGTTTGTGGCTCGGCGGTTGTGCGCGCCACTGAAAAAGTCATCACCAAGGCCAAAAAGATTGCGGCTCATATGCTGGAAGCCACTGATAAAGACATCAGCTTTGAGGATGGGGTCTTTTCTGCCATCGGAACCAATAAGTCGGTGCCGTTCGGCGAGGTCGCCTTAAAAGCCTATATTCCGCATGACTTCCCCCTTGAGCAAATTGAACCCGGTCTGGAGGAAACCGCGTTTTATGACCCTGCCAACTTTACATACCCCTCAGGGGCCTATTGCTGTGAAGTCGAGCTTGACCCGGAAACAGGAAAGGTCCGTGTTGACCGTTTTGCCGCAGTGGATGACTTTGGCAATGTGATCAATCCGATGATTGTGACTGGACAAGTCCATGGCGGGCTTGGACAGGGTATTGGCCAGGCGCTGCTGGAAAACACCACCTACGATGAAGACGGTCAGCTGTTGAGTGCCTCCTATATGGATTACACCATGCCACGCGCGGACGATCTGCCATTTTTCAAGGTAGATCACAGTCAGGGCACACCCTGCACTCACAACCCTTTGGGCGTGAAAGGCTGTGGTGAGGCTGGCGCAATCGGCTCCCCGCCCACAGTCATCAACGCGGTGATCGATGCCATGCAGTCTGGCGGCAAAAACGTAACCCATATTGATATGCCTGTTACACCTCACCGGGTGTGGACGGCTATGCAAAACGCTTGAGAGGAAAAAGCAGATGTATGCATTTGACATAGAGCGCCCTGAAACACTTGCAGAGGCTGTCGCTGCCCTGACAGATGAGGCACAGGCCTTGAGCGGCGGGCAAACGCTGATCCCGACACTTAAGGCGCGGCTTGCAAGCCCTTCCAAGCTGGTTTCGCTCAGCGGGATTGCCGAACTGAAGGGCTTGTGCGCCTCAGACGGCGTTCTCACCATTGGCGGCGCAACCTGCCACGCCGACGTGGCCGCAGACGGGACATTTAAAGCCCTGTCGGATCTGGCCGCCCATATTGGCGACCCTGCCGTGCGGAACCGTGGCACACTCGGTGGATCAATCGCAAACAACGATCCAGCGGCTTGCTACCCTGCAGCCGCCTTGGGCACTGGCGCAACGATTGTCACAAACACGCGCGAAATTTCGGCAGACGATTTTTTCCAAGGAATGTTTGAAACGGCTTTGGACGAAGGCGAAATTGTGACTGCCGTAAAGTTCCCGATCCCCGAGAAGGCAAATTATCAAAAATTTGTTCAACCTGCCTCACGGTTTGCGCTGGTTGGGGTGTTTGTTGCCCAAACCAAAAGTGGTGTGCGCGTGGCCGTGACAGGGGCTTCAAACGAAGGGGTTTTCCGATGGAAAGAGGCGGAGGCTGCATTAACTGCTGATTTCTCTGCCCCCGCACTCGAAGGGCTGGCTCTCGCGGCGGATAACATGATCTCAGATTTGCACGGCTCTTCAGAGTATCGTGCGCATCTGGTCAAAGTCATGACGCAAAGGGCCGTCAAGGCGGCAGCGTAATAGCGTCATACTTAATAAAAGAGGCCTTGCCCGCTTGGCTGGGCCTCTTTTCATAATGTGCTGCCACCGCCCCCATGCGCCTCATATCGGCGGCGTTTGGTCGCGGCAGAGTGCTATGTCGCCCAGCTTAATGGGATCTGAACTCCGCTGCGATTGTTCCGAGGTGCAACGCCTACGCACGCGGATAACCAGTCGTATTCCTCATCAATGGAGACCGAATACCGACAGGTTAAAGAGGTCCTCGAAGCGCAAAAAAAAGCACACCCAATTCAACCAATCCCCTAACTCGACCAATCGTCTCATGTGATGTTAAGAAATTCTTGAATGGTGCGGGTGAAGGGACTCGAACCCCCACGCCATAGGCGCCAGAACCTAAATCTGGTGCGTCTACCAATTCCGCCACACCCGCAACAGGGCTGCGTATAGCCAAGGGCAAAACGATTTGCGAGTGGAAATTGCGCCTGTATGGCGAAAAAAACGCGACATTTACAGTTTCTTGCCGTATCTTTTCTAATAATTGAGGCAGTAAAAAACATACGGGTGCAAAATGAAGCCCTTTTTAGCAGAAGACTCTGCGCAGGCTCGGACTTTGTCCGACAGCACTGGCGTATTGATTGGCAGTACGGTCCTCACACAGGATGGCGCCTTGCCAGTGGAATTCCTGACAGAAGGTGATCGTATTATCACTCGGGATACAGGCATGGCAGCGCTTTGCCATATGGAGGTTATTGACCTTCTGTGCCCAATGGTGCGGGTCGAACGTAGCGCTCTGGAACGAAACAGCCCTGAACAGGCTGTCATCTTACCTGCGGATCAGAAACTGCTGCTGCGCAAGGCGCACAAGCACGTATCGGCCCGCGAAAAATCGGCTCTTATTCCTGTGAAACACCTGATAGACGGCAGGTCTTTTCACTATCTAGGCAATCAAAAAACGCGGCTGTTTCAGCTGGTTTTTGACGCGCCTCATATCATTTATGTGGACGGGTTAGAGCTGGCTTGCGAGCGCACTCTCTCCAAGCTCAGGCTTGTGGCTTAAACCTGCAACGCTTTAAAAACATCTGGCAATACTTCAGGTAAATCCTCTGCAATAAGCCCTGCCCCGTAAGCAAGTGCGCATTCAACGTGCAGCCACACGCCTGTTTTGGCCGCCTCAAACGGGGTAAAGCCGCGCGCCATTAACCCTGTTATAAACCCCGCCAATACGTCTCCCGCTCCGGCGGTGGCAAGCCAAGGCGCAGCACGCAGGCCAGCTGCGCTATGCAGGCTGCACTGCCCGTCTGGCGTCGCGATAAGCGTATCAACTCCCTTTAAGAGAACAATGCACCCTGCCCGCGCAGCCGCCTCTCGGACGCCATCTGCTCTAGAGCACTCAAGCGCACTCACTTTTCCCAAGATATCAGGAAAAATACGCCCGAATTCACCACTATGAGGCGTTAAAACACAGCTTTCGTGAAGCATTGCAAACAGGGACGCAGGCGCAGCCTCAAAGGCAGATAAGGCATCAGCATCCAATACTGTTGGACGATGGACCGCAAGCGCCTCAGGCAACAGGCGTCTGGCCCGCTCCAACCCCAAGGCGGGGCCAAGACAGAGGGCATTGATCCGACCATCTGTTAAAGTGTCACGCAAATCAGCCTGCGTCTCAACACCCGTCAGCATGATTGAGGTCAGCTGTGACGCCGCCTCACACTGCGCCTCATGAGGCACGCCCAACGTGACAAGCCCTGCCCCAATTCGTAAAGCACCTCTCGCAGCCAGCCGCGCCGCCCCTGTTTTGCCCGCCCCACCCGACACAATAAGCGCATGACCGTAAGTGAACTTATGATCTCTCTGCTTGCCCAGCTCAGCAATTCCGATGCTTTTCTGGGTGATTAATCTTGGAGTTCGGCTCATCAGGGGCTTCTTTCGTTGGCCTTCATCGGAGTGAAGATATGACAGCACAGGCGGATTCATAATCGCTTAAATTTACATCTAAACGCACAAAAAATAGGCACATATCGGTTGGACCCGCATATGACGCTCATCAGGCATCCTATTCGTTTGAGGCTTTCTGTGAAAAGTGTTTTCAAGCTGTGAACCGTGATTAAGGAGGCCGAGTGATGAAAAAAATCGAAGCCATTATCAAGCCCTTCAAGCTCGATGAAGTCAAAGAGGCGCTGCAAGATGTCGGCGTTCAGGGGCTTTCTGTGATCGAAGTCAAAGGCTTCGGGCGCCAGAAAGGCCACACAGAGCTTTACCGTGGCGCTGAATACGTCGTTGATTTCCTGCCTAAAGTGAAGCTCGAGATCGTTGTTGATGACGATCTGGTCGATCAAGCCGTCGAAGCTATCGTTGACGCCGCCAAAACAGACAAAATAGGGGATGGAAAAATATTCGTCTCCCCAGTCGAGCAAGCCATACGCATCCGGACCGGCGAAACCGGCCCAGAAGCGCTTTAATTTACTTTCTTACCGCAAACGAAAAGGACCAAGAGAATGAGCACACAAGACGTTCTCAAGACGCTAAAGGACGAAAACGTTGCCTATGTCGACATCAGATTCACCGACATTCGCGGCAAACTTCAGCACGTAACTGTCGATGTTGATCTGGTTGATGAAGACTTCCTCGAAGAAGGCTTTATGTTTGATGGCTCCTCAATCGCGGGCTGGAAATCGATTGAAAACTCGGACATGAAACTGATTGCCGATACGGCAAGCGCCTATATCGACCCATTTTATGCCGAAAAAACGCTCTGCCTTCATTGCTCGATTGTCGAGCCTGATACTGGCGAAGCCTACGAGCGCGATCCGCGCGGCACAGCTCAAAAAGCCGAAGCCTACCTCAAAGAATCAGGTATTGGTGATGTCGCCTATATGGGGCCAGAAGCTGAATTCTTCATCTTTGATGATGTTCGTTTCGAAAACAAAATCAACAAGGTATCTTACGAAGTTGATGCTGTTGATGCCTCATGGAACACCGACACTGAGTATGAAATGGGCAACTCGGGCCATCGCCCGGGCCTCAAGGGCGGCTACTTCCCTGTGAACCCGATTGATGACGCACAAGACCTGCGTTCTGAAATGCTCTCGACCATGAAGAGCCTCGGAATGAAAGTTGACAAGCATCACCACGAAGTGGCGTCTTGTCAGCACGAGCTTGGCCTCATTTTTGGCACGCTGACAAAGCAAGCTGACGAGATCCAGAAGTATAAATACGTGATCCACAACGTGGCGCACGCCTACGGCAAATCAGCAACCTTCATGCCAAAGCCGATCTATGGCGACAACGGCACAGGGATGCACGTAAATATGTCGATCTGGAAAGATGGCAAGCCCCTCTTTGCAGGCGATAAATACGCTGATCTGAGCCAAGAAGCGCTCTACTTTATTGGTGGTATTCTCAAGCACGCAAAAACGCTCAACGCCTTCACCAACCCGTCGACAAACAGCTACAAGCGTTTGATCCCAGGGTTTGAAGCGCCTGTTCTGCGTGCCTATTCAGCCCGCAACCGGTCAGGCTGTGTGCGTATTCCATGGACAGAATCGCCCAAAGCCAAGCGCGTAGAAGCCCGCTTCCCTGATCCGTCTGCAAACCCCTACCTCTGCTTTGCAGCCCTTTTGATGGCCGGCCTTGACGGTATCAAAAACAAAATTGATCCGGGCGAAGCCATGGACAAAAACCTTTATGATCTTCCAGCCGAAGAGCTTGAAGGGATCCCAACAGTTTGCGGTTCGCTCCGTGAAGCTCTTGAGTGCCTCAAGGCAGATCATGCCTTCCTGCTGGCAGGTGATGTCTTCACGAAAGACCAAATTGAAGGCTATCTTGCCCTCAAGATGGAAGAAGTCTTGCACTATGAGCATACCCCCCACCCTGTGGAATTCGGTATGTATTACAGCTGCTAAACAGACCTGATTACGAGAAAGGCCCGCCAGAAACGGCGGGCCTTTTTTGTTAGCTACTGTCAAGCCTCGTTAATTACGCCAGAGCCGCTCGGCGGTTCAGGCTGTCTTGCGTCAAAACATAGGTGTGAATGCCAAATACAACCGCATCCGTTTCTGGCAAACGGCGGATCGTTTGCAGCTCCGAGCGCATATATTGTGCGGCTTCCACAAACCGCTCGTCGCGGCGGCTATGGGCAGAGCGCGGCTGATGCAAAGCCGGGTCTGCATACCACAATGCGTTAAACCGCCAAAGCGGCTGCGCCACACGCACACCATCAAACAGCCGCTGAACCCGCCGCGCTATGTCCGCATCATAAGAGGCAACGGGTTCATGAATTCCGATCAAAGGCTGCATAAACTTCTCAGCCAGCAACCAGCTTGCAGGGAAACACAACACAGCCCCCGTGAGCACGTGCTCATCTCCAGTCTTTTGCAAAATACAAAAGTCTTCCTGAATCAGCCTTGAAAGCGTCAGCATAGGGTCTGCCCGATCAACGGCCACGTTGCGACCATCAGGGCAGCGCATCATCATGTTTTGCAAATAGAAACCGTCTATGTCGCTCAACGCCGAAACAACCATATCCAAGAGTTCTTCCGCCGCAGGGCGAGCCGCTTCATCTAAAGCCAGAACCATGTCTCTGTCGGCCGCAACAACGCGAGCTTTTTCAGCCAGCTGGGCGGCATATGTTTCATCCACACGCAGCCAATCCTTCGGATCGAGGGGCGACATCCCGGGCAGTGGCTTCGGGGATAATGGATCGTAAGGAATGCTCTGGTTCAAAATCATGGCCGTATTGAACGCTTCAACACCAGCTTTTCAAGAGGCAACAGTCAAACATGAGAATGAAAACGACACAGTCAAGCCGCAAACAAGCGGCCAGCCCCCCCCTTTTTGTTCGCAAGCTTCTCGAAACGGGAGGCCAATGACATGAACGAACATTATCGCGATACGCGCAAGATTGATCCGAGCAAAGGCACTCATTTGGCCGATGGATCCCCAAACGACAAGAACCGCGTCGAAATCGGGCCGACGCAACTTGCCTTTGGCGAATGGGAAAAGGCAGGCCTGACCCCGCCAAACCTTGCCGCCATGCGCAAATTCCGCTGGGAACGACTGACACAAGCGATCGTAAAAAGAGGCTACGGTGGTTTGCTCATGTTTGATCCGCTCAACATTCGCTACGCCACCGACAGCACAAATATGCAGCTCTGGAATACCCACAACCCGTTTCGCGCCGTGCTACTTTGTGCAGACGGATATATGGTGATCTGGGATTATAAAAACTCTCCATTCCTAAGCGAGTTCAACCCTTTGGTGCGAGAGCAACGCTCTGGTGCCGACCTCTTCTACTTTGATCGCGGCGACAAAGTCGATGTCGCCGCAGATGTCTTTGCCAATGAGGTGCGTATTCTCATGGCAGAACACTCAGGAGACAATAAGAAGCTCGCCGTTGATAAGGCGATGCTGCATGGCTATCGCGCTCTGGAAGCGCAGGGCTTTGACATCATGGAAGGGGAAGAAGTCACCGAGAAAACACGCGCCGTAAAGGGGCCCGATGAAATATTGGCCATGCGTTGCGCAAGCCATGCCTGTGAAACCGCCGTAAAAGCCATGGAAGATTTCGCGCGCCTGAATGTGCCGCTCGGCTCTACGTCGGAAGATGATATCTGGGCCGTGCTTCATGCAGAAAATATCCGTCGCGGCGGAGAGTGGATCGAAACACGCCTGCTCGCCTCGGGCCCGCGGACGAACCCGTGGTTTCAGGAATGCGGGCCGCGCATCGTTCAGAATAACGAGATTGTCGCCTTTGATACCGACCTGATCGGCTCCTACGGCATTTGCATTGATATCAGCCGCACGTGGTGGATCGGCGATCAAAAACCGCGTGCCGATATGATCTATGCCATGCAGCACGCCCATGAGCATATAATGACCAATATGGAGATGTTGAAACCGGGAGTGACCATCCCCGAGCTGACGGCAAACACCCACAGACTTGACGACAAGTTTCAGGCCCAAAAATACGGCTGTCTGATGCACGGTGTCGGACTCTGTGATGAGTGGCCGCTTGTGGCCTACCCTGACCAAGCCGTCGCAGGCGCTTTTGACTATGCGCTTGAGCCAGGCATGGTGCTCTGTGTCGAAGCGGCCGTAGGCGAGGTCGGGGGCGACTTTTCGATAAAGCTCGAAGATCAGGTTCTGATCACGGAAGACGGCTATGAAAACCTAACCTCCTACCCGTTTGATGACGCTCTGATGGGGCGCTGACGTCAGCGTGTGGCCAGCAAAAGCGGAAGCTGGCTTGCCGCCGNGCGATACCACTGCACAATCGCTGCGCGCTCTTCTGGTTCGATATAGGTGACATTGGCAGGCGGCATGGCTCGTGTCACACCCGCCTGAAGATAGATGTCGCGCGCATAGGCAGCGATGTCAGCGGTTGTTTCAAGATGCACGCCTTTGGGCGCACGGGGCACACCGTCATAAAACGTCTCGCGCGCATGACACATGGAACAGCGGCCCAACACGATATCTGACACCTCTTCAAACCCCTCTGCCGACGCGAATATCTCCTCTGTGGTGCTCAAGGCGCGCGCCTCTGACTGCTCCAGCGTGTCAAATTTCAGTGGCAGAGTGGAAAGCCACATGATCGCAACAAAGAGCAGCCCAGTGACCAGCCATGTCCAAAGCGGGCGGTTTTTGCCCGCGTGCATCGAGTTGAAATAATGCCGGATGCTCACCCCCATCAGGAAAACAAGCGCCGCAATCACCCAATTATACTCCGAGGCGAATGCGAGCGGGTAATGGTTTGAGAGCATCAGAAAAATAACCGGCAAAGTCAGATAGTTGTTATGGGTCGAGCGGAGCTTGGCAATCTTGCCATACTTTGCGTCTGGCGTGCGCCCCTCTTGCAAGTCTTTCACCACAATGCGCTGGTTTGGCATGATGATAAAAAAGACATTGGCGGTCATGATCGTTGCCGTAAACGCCCCCAGATGCAGAAGCGTGGCCCGCCCTGTGAAAATCTCGTTATATCCCCAGCCCATAGCTACCAAAAGCAAGAACAGCAAAAGCATAAGGACAGTCGGGCTTTCCCCAAGCTTTGATTTACAAAGCGCGTCATAGACAATCCACCCGACAGTGAGCGAGGCAGCCGAAATCAAGATACCTTGCAAAAGGCTGATATCGGCTTTGGCCGCATCAATCAGATACAGCTCCCCCCCAACCCAATAGACAACCATGAGAAGCGCCGCGCCAGAAAGCCATGTCGCATAGCTCTCCCATTTAAACCACGTCAGATGGTCAGGCATATTTTCCGGAGCGACCAGATATTTCTGAACATGGTAAAAGCCCCCGCCATGCACCTGCCACTCCTCCCCATGTGCCCCCACAGGCAAATGAGGTGTCTTTCGCAAGCCCAAGTCGAGCGCGATGAAATAAAAAGACGAACCGATCCACGCAATAGCCGTGATCACATGAAGCCAACGGATCGCAAAGCCGATCCAGTCCCACATAATTGCAAATTCGTACATTTCCGCTCCTTTGACGCTTTCCTATTAACTAGCTTACTGAGGATTTATCCTGTATTGCATAAAACACCCAAAGAGCTTCAAAAAAAGTCAAATAATAGATGGCCTATCTAGACAACATCCAGACCTTTGTCAGAGTTTTTGAACTTGGGAATATGTCTGCCGCAGCGCGTGATTTGCGCATTTCGGCGGCCGTTGCCTCCTCCAGAATTTCACAACTTGAAGACCATTTGGGCGTCCGTCTGTTTCAACGCACAACCCGATTGCTAAACCCGACAGAGCAAGGCAACACTTTTTACAAAGGCGCGCTCAAAATCCTTGAAGCCGTCGAAGACGCTGAAGCAGATATCAACGACATCACCCGTTCGCCACGCGGCACCCTCTATGTCGCCGCGCCGTTGGGCGTTGGGCAAAAGTTCATAGCCCCTGCTGTGCCAAAGTTTCACGAGCAATATCCACTCATTAACATCCGCTTGCGCTTGTCTGATCGCAAACTTGATCTGGCCGCAGAAGGCCTTGATGCGGCCTTTTTTCTAGGCGTTCCCCAAGACAGCAATCTTCGCATTCGCAAAATCGCTGATTGCCCGCGCGTGCTGTGCGCCTCACCTGACTATCTGGAAAAACGCGGCCTGCCAAAGAGCAGCGACGATCTCAAAACCGATGCGCATGACTGTTTGAATTTGCGCTACCCTGGCGCGCCAGAGTTTCAATGGCCGCTACAAACCCAGAGTGGCACAAAGCGGGTGACTGTTTCTGGCCCGTATGAAACCGATCATGGTGAAATTCTCACCAACTGGGCGCTGGAAGGCTATGGCATCATTCTCAAGCCTGTCTTTGAAGTCTCAGAGCATTTGGCACAAGGGCGGCTGGTCCCTGTTTTGCAAGATGAGCCGCCGCTCCCCATCCAGCTCGCCTGCCTCTATATGCACCGCCGTCGCCAAGACCCTAAAGCGCGCTTGTTCATCGATTTCATGGTTGAGCACATAACAGCCGCGATGCCCTCTTAGCTGCCCCGATACGTTGAATAGCCGAAGGGTGAGAGCAGCAAAGGCACATGATAATGCGACGCTTGAGACATCCCGAAACGGAGCGGAATGACATCCAGAAACCGCGGGGATGGAGCCGCAATCCCAAGCGTGTCAAGATACGCACCCGCATGGAAGACAAGCTCATAGACGCCAAGTTCAAACTCGGCTTCCGGCAAAATCTGCACATCCGTGCGCCCATCTTCATTGGTGACCAATGTCTTGAGGTGCTTACGCTCCTCGTTTTTAATTCTGAACAGCTCGATTTTGAGGCCCGCCGCGGGCGCCCCAAGCGCCGTATCCAGAACGTGTGTTGTGAGATATCCAGTCATTTTCGCCTCCCTCTGCGAGGCCTTGATGGCCGTTAGGCTCGCTCATTACACCAATAATCGACAAAAAGCTCTTTCAAAAATTTAGATAAAGTCTCAAGAATTGTTTAAGAGTAAACACTAAGAAAACTCGGAGGCGTCAAGTGAAACGGTACGCACGTAATATGCTGGGGTATGGCCAAAACGCGCCCTATGCAGCTTGGCCCAACAAAGCAAAAGTAGCAGTTCAATTTGTGCTCAACTACGAAGAAGGCGGTGAGAACTGTGTTTTGCACGGAGATGCCGCCTCAGAAGCCTTTCTGTCTGATATTCCCGGAGCAGCCCCATGGCCCGAAAAGCGCCACTGGAATATGGAATCCATTTACGAATACGGCGCTCGCGCAGGGTTCTGGCGGCTCCATCGCCTCTTCACCGAAGCCGACATCCCTTTGACCATCTATGGTGTCGCCACCGCTCTGGCGCGCAGTCCTGAACAAGTTCAGGCCATGAAAGACGCCGATTGGGAGATCGCCAGTCACGGGCTAAAATGGGTTGAGCACAAAGATATGCCCGAAGACGAAGAGCGTCGCGCCATTGTTGAGGCCATACGGCTACACACCGAGGTTGTCGGCACAGCGCCGCGCGGCTGGTATACGGGGCGCTGTTCGGAAAACACTGTTAGACTGGTCTCTGAAACACACCAGTTTGATTATATCTCAGACACCTATGATGATGACCTCCCCTATTGGCTGGAGGTCGGCGATCATGACCAATTGATCATTCCTTACACACTTGAAGCCAATGATATGCGCTTTGCCACGGCGCCTGGCTGGGTCACAGGCGATGACTTTGGCCAATATCTTATAGACGCCTTTGATGCGCTTTATGAGGAGGGCCAAAAGGGCCGCCCCGCAATGATGTCGGTCGGTCTTCATTGCCGCCTGATCGGCCGCCCGGGGAAAATTGCGGGCCTCAAACGCTTTATCAAACACCTGCAACAGCATGACGATGTGTGGTGCCCACGCCGCCTTGAGATTGCACAGCATTGGGCCGCAACACACCCCCACACGCGCACCGAACGACCGAGTGCAATGAGCCAAGAGCGCTTTATCGAGGCCTTTGGCGGTATTTTTGAACATTCGCCATGGGTCGCGAAGCGGGCTTGGGCGCTTGAACTTGGGCCAGCCCATGACTGTGCTGCAGGTGTTCACAACGCACTTTGCCGTGTCTTCCGCTCGGCCACACACTTAGAACGCTTGGCTGTCTTGAAGGCCCACCCTGACCTTGCGGGAAAGCTTGCAGCAGCCGGAGAGCTGACAGATGAGAGCACAGCAGAGCAAGCCAGTGCCGGCTTGGACTACCTCAGTGATGATGAGCGAAAGCTCTTTATGCAGCTCAATGACGATTACGTCGCCAAACATGGCTTTCCCTTTATTATCGCGGTGAGAGATCACACCAAAGCCACGATCTTAGAGGCGTTTAAAACACGCATTCACAATGCAAATGATCAAGAGTTTTCCGAAGCTTGCCGTCAAGTTGAACGCATTGCTCAGTTTCGACTTCAGGATCATTTTTCATGACCGTTTACTTATCCCCCGCCCCCCTCACTCAAGAGAGCTTTGCCCCTTATGGCGATGTGATCGAAATCAGCGGAGCCGCAGACAAGCTTATCAATCAAGGCCTCTGCGGGCGTCATCACGACCTTGCCAAACTCGACTTCGGATCAGGGCGCGCAGGGATCAGCATCTTTGACGCCCAAGCGCGGCAGTTTCCATACACATTAGATATGATGGAGCGCCACCCCGATGGCAGCCAAGCCTTCGTGCCCCTGTCAGGGGTTCCTATGCTGGTGAGCGTTGCGGATGATGAAGATGGCAAGCCTTCAACCCCTCGTGTTTTTCTCTCAGAGCCTCATCAGACGATCAATATTCACCGCAACGTCTGGCATGGCGTGCTCGCACCCGTCAAAGAAGCAGGTCAATACATCGTTATCGACCGCATTGGTGATACACCAAATCTAGAAGAGTTCCTTTTTTCTACCCCATATATTGTGAATCCATAATTAAAACACCCGCCAAAAGAAGCGGGCAGACCAACAGTCAATAGGAGGATACCATGGCTGACACTTCAATAGGGACACCAGAACAACTCAAGGACCCGAATTATACACCCGCGCTTTCAAAGGCGATCCCGCTTGGAATACAGCACGTCTTGGCGATGTTTGTCTCCAACGTGACCCCTGCCATCATTGTCGCAGGCGCGGCAGGTTTTGGGTTTGGCTCCAATTCCCCTGACTTCCCTGAATTGCTTTATCTCATTCAAATGTCGATGCTATTTGCCGGCGTTGCAACGCTCCTGCAGACCCTTACGCTCGGACCAGTCGGTGCGGCTCTTCCGATTGTTCAAGGCACATCATTTGCCTTTTTGCCGATCATGATCCCGCTGGTGGCAGGGAAAGGCGTTGACGCATTGGCCGCGCTCTTTGGCGGCGTCTTGATCGGCGGCGTGTTTCATGCGCTCTTGGGCACAGTCATTGGCAAAATCCGCTTCGCCCTACCCCCGCTTGTGACAGGCCTTGTTGTCACAATGATCGGTCTCGCATTGGTCAAAGTTGGCATTCAATACGCTGCGGGTGGCGTTCCTGCCATGGGCACACCAGAATACGGTTCCCTGCTCAACTGGTCAGCCGCTCTGGTGGTTATTGTTGTGACCTTGGGCCTGAAGTTCTTCACACGTGGGATGCTGTCTATTTCAGCGGTTCTGATCGGGCTGGTCGTTGGCTATGTATATGCTCTCGCAGTCGGGATGCTCACATTTGATGCAATTGCCACATCTTGGGAGCGCTCGGCGGTCTTTGCCATGCCGCAACCCTTCAAATACGGCTTTGAGTTCTCTGTAGCAGCCATCATAGGCTTCTGCCTGATGGCCTTCGTTTCAGCGATTGAAACTGTGGGCGATGTCTCAGGTATCTGCAAAGGCGGTGCTGGACGCGAAGCAACCGACAAAGAAATCCAAGGCGCAACATATGCTGACGGTTTCGGCACAGCTATCGCCGGAATCTTTGGGGGCTTTCCAAACACCTCCTTCAGCCAAAACGTCGGCCTGATCGCCATGACAGGCGTTATGAGCCGTCATGTCGTCACCTGTGGAGCCATTTTCCTGATCATCTGCGGGCTTATTCCCAAAGTTGGCGGCATCATTCGCACCGTGCCCATCGAAGTCTTGGGCGGCGGCGTGATTGTTATGTTCGGGATGGTTGTCGCGGCAGGCATCTCGATGCTCTCGGACGTCAACTGGAACCGCCGGAATATGGTGATCTTTGCAATCGCACTCTCGATTGGCCTTGGCCTTCAACTCGAGCCAAACGCCCTTCAGCATATGGGACAAACCGCTCAGGTCTTGCTCACATCGGGACTTCTGCCTGCGGCTGCCATTGCCATTATCCTGAACCTGATCTTGCCAGAAGAATTGGCAGATGAGGCGACAGAAGAGGTCTCTGGCGGACACGCCGGCCACGGCAGCGGATCGCTTAAATAAACCGACAGCCTTAAGGCACAAAATGAAAATCGGCGCTCAATGGCGCCGATTTTTTTACTTTGAGAATAGGTCAGAACTCTCAGAGAGGCTTTGGAAAGCTCATGTGACGGTTCACATCTTTATACAAAAGATAGCGAAACGGGCCTGGCCCCCCCGCATAGCAGGCCTGTGGGCAGAAGGCTCTCAGCCACATAAAATCCCCCGCCTCGACTTCAACCCAATCCTGATTGAGCCTGTAAACAGCTTTCCCCTCCAAGACATAGAGACCGTGCTCCATCACATGGGTTTCAGCAAAAGGGATCACAGCCCCAGGCTGGAACGTCACAACATTCACGTGCATATCATGACGCAAATCACTGGGCTCAACAAACCGTGTCGTCGCCCATTTCCCGTCTGTATTTGGCATAGCTGTCGGTGCGATAGTCGTCTCATTGGTGACAAAACTCTCAGGAGCGTCCAATCCCGATACAGCTTGATAGCGTTTTCTCACCCAATGGAACTTTACTGCTTCTTGAGTATGATTGATCAAAGACCAAGCCGCATCTGGCGGCAAATACGCATATCCGCCCGTCTCCATGACGTATTCACGCCCTTCAAGGGTGAGCGTCATAGCCCCCTCAACGATAAAAAGAACCGCCTCGACGCCCTCTTCGGTTTCGGGCCGCTCACTCCCGCCGCCAGGCAAAACTTCAGCAATATATTGGGAAAATGTCTCCGCAAAACCAGACAAAGGCCGCGCAATGACCCAGAAGCGCGCGTCTCTCCAAAACGGCAAGAGGCTCGTCACAATATCACTGAAGGTTCCCTTGGGGATAACGGCATAAGCTTCGGTAAACATAGCCCGATCAGTCAAAAGCTGGGTTTGAGGCGCAAGCCCGCCTTGGGGCGCATAATACTCTGGTGTCTTCAATGGCCTAGCCTCTTCAGTGATATTTCGCCCTATAGAAACGCCTTCACCCAATATTTCCAATCCTTTTCAGCGCCCAATACCCTGAAGGATTATCAATATTTACTTGAAATCGGCCGTGCAACTGTCAGGACACGGAATACAGAGCAAGAGCAAAGCGGCCTAGTCGCGTGCGTCTGTTGCCGTGGTTGCGGCTTCTATCGCGGGTAAAATTTCAGTCTCGATCGCACGTTTGGTAATCGGGCCGGCAAAGCGCAAAACAATGACGCCGTCTGAATTGATAACATAGGTTTCAGGCACGCCATAAACGCCCCAATTGAGCGCCATCCGCCCCGCCTCATCGGCGCCGACCGCTTTGTAAGGATTGCCCAAATCGGCCAAAAACTTGAGGGCATTGGGCGCTTTATCTTTATAATTCACGCCATAAATGGGAATACCCGCCTCCGCCAAAGCTTCAAGATGAGGATGCTCTACACGGCAAGGGGCACACCAACTGGCCCAGAAGTTAACAAGCTTAACTCCTCCGCTGCTCAAAGTCTCGTCACTGAAGGTAGGCAGGTCGCCAAGCGCAGACACCTCAACATGAGGCGCCGCCTTGCCTTCCAGAACAGATGGCAAGGCGTTAGGGTCTTCAAGCTTCAACCCTTCTAACATCAAGACTGCAAACCCCAGAAACAGAACAGGCGGCACCAGCATGGCGGGAGAAATTTTAGCCACGTGGCTTACTCCGCTCTTCGATCTCTTCAAGCTCGGCCTTCACACGGCGGGCACGCATGACGCTCCCCACCACAAGCGCCAGCAAAAGGCTCAGCGAAACGCCGTAAGCCGAAAGCACTTCAACTGCGTATTTCCCAAGTTCAGGCATCATCCCAGCCGCTCCCGCGCCAAAAGCGCCCGTGCACGGCGGGCTCTGATTTCTGTATTTGTGCGCACAATCACCAAAGCAAAGAACAAAAGAACAAAGCCAGCAATCGACACCAGCGCAGGATACCAAAAGACATCCGCGACGTTCTCTTTCTTATCAAGCGACAGGGACGCCCCTTGGTGCAGGCCTTGGTTCCAGAAGTTCACAGCATAGCGTGACAGAAGGGCAAAAACAGACCCGACCAGACACAGGATGCTAGTCAGATCGGCGGCTGTATCGTCGTCTTCGATCGCAGTCCAAAGCGCCATATAGCCTAAATAAAACAAAAACAGGATCAGGAAAGAGGTGAGCCGCGGATCCCATGCCCACCATGTGCCCCACATCGGCTGGCCCCAAACCGCGCCCGTAAAGAGCGCAATCAGCGTCATAACCGCCCCAATAGGCGCAGCTGCTCGCGCAGCAAGAGCGCTGACATGATGCCGCCTCACAATCCAGACAAGAGAGGTGATCAACATCATAACCCAGATATTGATCGCCATCATCGCGCTTGGAACATGGACATAAAAAATCTTGACGGTTGAGCCTTGGCGAAAGTCGTCAGGTGTGAAGAAAAACCCCCACACAAGACCACAGACCAGACACAGAGCCGCCGCCCACCCGATAAAGGGGAGAGCAGCCTCCGTTGTGCGCATAAACTTAAGCGGATTAGCATATTCCCAAATCGACGCCATATATCTCTTCCCTTATTACGCATTCCCATGCCTGAATTTGTTGCCAAACACCAGTGCCGAGATGCCACATCACCGCAAGTTCACCCTCAGCACAGCAGCACTGGCAAAGGGCAGCAAAGCCAGCGCAGCAAAACTGATCCCTGCCAGCAACAACAGTGGAGATGTATAGGGCTGGCTTTCAGCCCCCCGCCGCGCGACCTCAGCTCCGAAAATAAGAGTTGGAACATAGAGCGGCAAGACCAAAAGGCTCAACAAAAGCCCGCCCCTCTTGATCCCGACAGTCAAGGCTGCCCCAAATGCGCCAATCACCGAAAGCGCAGGCGTTCCAATCAAAAGCGATAGGACCAAAGCAAAATAGCCATTCGCCGGCAAGCTCATCAAAAGTGCAAAAACAGGTGCCGCCGCAACAAGCGGCAAGCCTGTTGTGAGCCAATGCGCAATCGCTTTGACAGTAATGATCCCCTCAAGCGGCAAAGGTGACGTCACCAACAGATCAAGCGAGCCGTCTTCAAAATCGAGCGCAAACATCCGGTCCAGCGACAAGAGACACGCCAATAGCGCCGCAACCCATAATACCCCGGGCGCAATACGCCCCAAGAGGCTTGTTTCAGGCCCAACGCCAAAGGGAATAAGCACCACAACAATCAGGAAGAACGACAGCCCAAGGCCAAAGCCCCCGCCAGCCCGCATCGCAAGGCGCAAATCACGATTCAGCAGAGCAATCATAAAAACGCCTCGTCAAAATCATCCTGAAGCGCCGAAACTGCCTTATAGCCTCCCAGCTCCAACGACATTGCATTTTTCAAGCCAAGATCAATATGGGTTGCCATAATGGCCAGCCCTCCGCCTTCCAGATGTGTCTGGATCACATCTCCAAACATAACCACGGCCGTCAGGTCCAAAGAAACCGTCGGTTCGTCCAAAATCCAGACAGGCCGTCCCGTAACCATCAGGCGCGCCAGTCCAAGCCGGCGTTTTTGCCCCGCCGACAGCATCCCCGCAGGTTTATCTATCAAGTCGGAAAGCGAAAATGCGTTAATCGCCTGATCAATGGTCTTAGTTCCAAAAATTTGCGCCCAAAACACCAAGTTCTCTTTCACCGTGAGCGTTGTTTTGATGCCATCCACATGAGCAGCATAGACCATATCCTCCGCCTCAAGACTAACCCGACCAGAGAGTGCAGGTTGAAGCCCTGCGAGCGTGCGCAACAAAGTGGTTTTTCCGATCCCGTTAGGACCGCGCAACACAAGCGCCTGGCCCGACTTGACTGTAAAGCTCACATCCTTCAACACAGCCAAACCGCCACGCGCAACGCAGAGTTTATCGACCTGAAGTTCCATTCTTCAATCCTCAGACAGGTAACGCCGCCAGAGCGACGCGCCGCCCCTCTGCTGCAAGCACATTATAAGTGCGACAAGCCGAGGGCGAATTCATAACTTCGATTCCCATGCCGGCTTGCTCTATTTTTTGCCTCATATCTGCCGGCAAATGCGTAATTTCCGCGCCTGTTCCTACAAAAATAACGTCCACCCGCCCTTGAAGCGCAAGGAGGGATTCTATCTCTTCATAACCCGCCCAAGACTGCACGCTTTCATTTGCGACAAGCATTCCGCCTTCAACACGCTGCCCGCCGATTTTGAAAAAACCAGCCCCATAGCTTTCGACAGGCTGGGCTTCAGAAAAGTGCATTTCAGTGAGTTTCATATTTCAATCCCAGAGAGGTAGTGAGGTCAGTGCCGCCGTGAAAATCACCGCATAGGCAATCCCCCGATACAGCTTTTCGCGCGCAGGGTCAAAAATGGCAGCGCCCAAGACATTTCCGGCCACTGAGGGCACAAAAAACAAAAGCCCCAGAACAACAGGAAAGACGGCAAGCTGCCCTTTCACACCCAACCAAAACAACAGGAAAATATCAAAGATAAACAAATACATCATAATATTGGCGCGGATCACACCCACAGCCTTCGTGCTGGCCGCAAACAGCATGATAACAGGCGGTCCTGGCAGTCCGACGGCTCCGCCCGTCATCCCCGCGACTGCGCCCCCTGCATATAGAACCTTTGGTGTAATCTCACCACGGTAGCGCAGCCCCGCCAACAAGGAAATCGGCACCACGATTGCCAGTATCGAAACCGCATATCGAAACACCTCTGTCGGCACAGCAAGGAGAAGGTAAACTCCCAAAGGTAATGATATTAATGTGGCAAGCCCCAGCCGCGCAACGCTCGCGGGCTCACCATCGCGCCACGCACGAGGCAAATTGGGTATGGGGCCAAAAATATCCATCACGGTTAACGCAATCAAAACAGAAACAGGCTCCATGACTTTGCTGGCAAACGGAATGAAAATCATTGCCGTTCCAAAGCCGGAAAATCCACGCACCATGCCTGCCAAGAAGACCACCACCAACAACCAGCCCAAGCTGTCTAGCGCGACAGCCTGACGGAGCAGGTCAGGCATCAACATTGGCGAATTGATTGCCCGTGGTATCATTGGATTTCGTCCAATCGCGCTTGACACCAAGCCAGAGCAATATTGTTGAGGCAACAAAAATAGAGCTATATGTGCCGACAATCACGCCCCAGATCATGGCAAACACAAATCCACGGATCACATCTCCCCCAAGCACAAACAAGGCGATCAGCGCCAAGAGTGTTGTGACCGACGTCATCATGGTTCGGCTGAGGGTTTCATTGATCGAGATGTTCATAACCTCTTTCAACGGTTTCTTTTTGTATTTGCGCAGGTTTTCACGCACGCGGTCAAACACAACAACCGTATCGTTGAGCGAATAGCCAACAATGGTCAGAAGCGCAGCGATGATCGCCAGATCAAACCTGATTTGAAGCTCTGAGAAGATCCCGATGGTCAGCAATACATCGTGCACCAAGGCCACAACCGCTCCGACAGCGAATTGCCATTCAAATCTCAGCCAGATGTAAATCAGAACCGCACCAATCGCCAACACAACCGCAATCATTGCCGTCTGAATAAGCTCGCCAGACACTTTTGGCCCGACACTCTCGACAGAGCTGAATGTGATGTCTGGAGCCTGCTCTTTAAGCGCTTTTTCCACCGCCTCAATAACAGCAGTGGTAACCGCCTCTTCGCCGTCTTGTGCCTGAATACGGATCATGGCGACGTTTTTATCGGCCCCGAAACTCGGGTCAAAAACTTCGGTGATCGTGACATCTCCCAGCTCTAATGGCTCGATAGCATTCCGGTATGCGGCAATATCAATTTCTTGGCTGCTGTCGGTGCGAATTGTCGTTCCGCCTTTGAAATCAATACCATAGTTCAGCCCTTGCAAGGCAAAGCTCGCGAACGCAACAATCATCATAAAGGCCGAAATCCCAAGCCAAAGCTTGTAACGCGCGAAGAAATCCACGTTTGTTTCTTTTGGAACAAGTCTCAATCGCATGGCTCAGACCTCTATCGTTTTGGGTTTACGGCGCTCAAACCAGATCACAACAATCAGCCGCGTTACAAAAATGGCGGTGAAGACCGATGTCAGAATCCCGAGCCCGAGTGTAATGGCAAAGCCACGCACCGGACCGGAGCCAACCGCATAGAGAATAACGGCGGTGATAAAGGTCGTGATATTGGCGTCGATAATAGCCGACAGTGCCTTTTCATATCCAAGGTCAATCGCGCGGGCTGGGCCTTTTGCAGACTTCAACTCTTCGCGAATACGCTCAAACACCAGCACATTGGCGTCAACAGCCATACCGATCGTCAAGACAATTCCCGCGATCCCGGGAAGGGTCAAAGTCGCGCCCAACATAGAGAGCAAGCCAAAGATCAGAACCACGTTAAAAATAAGAGCAATATTAGCGAAAACCCCGAAGGTTCCGTAGCTCAAGACCATAAAGATCAGCACACCGACAAAGGCCACGATACAGGCAAGCTTGCCGGCCTCAATGCTATCCGCGCCCAGCTCAGGGCCGATCGTGCGCTCTTCCAAAAACTCAAGCCCCGCAGGCAAAGCACCCGCACGCAACAGAACCGCAAGCTTTGTGCTCTCTTCAAGCGAAAAGTTACCGGTGATAATCCCGGAACCGCCTGCGATATGGCTTTGAATGACAGGCGCCGAAATGACTTCCTTGTCGAGCACAATCGCGAAGGGAGAGCCGATATTCTCGGCGGTATAATCGCCAAAGCGCCGCGCCCCAGAGGTATTGAAGCGGAACGAAACAGCCGGCCGCCCGTTTTGGTCAAAGTCGGGCTGTGCGTCGACAAGATCCTCACCAGAGACAACAGAAGCCTCCTCCAGCACATAGTAAACGCCCTCTTCATCCAGCGAGGGCAGCACATAGTTCCCTGCGCCTGCGGGTTCGTCCGCGCTGCTGGCTCGGCTCACAACAGAATGAAACGTGAGTTGCGCGGTGGTGCCGATAATAGCTTTCAGCTCGCCTGCACTTCCAAGGCCTGGAACCTGAATGAGAATGCGGTCAGCGCCCTGCCGCTGAATGGTTGGCTCGCGCGTTCCCACTTCGTCAATACGGCGGCGAATAATTTCAAGCGACTGACGCACCGTGCGTTCATCCGTGGCAATCTTCTCCGCCTCCGAGAGGCGCACAACAATAGCGTCGCCCTCCACAGTGACTTCAATATCGCTGGCTCCTGCCGCGGCCAAGCCCGAAACGGGGCGCGCAAGCCCCCTGATCAGGCTGGCCGCGTTTTGAAGCTGTTCGGGCTTGGATATTTTTATGCGCAGCTCGTCACTCGCACTTTTCTGTAGACGCACCGTGCCAACAGTTGCGCGCTCTTCGCGCAGCAGATCCCGAATTTCCGGCCAGCTGCCCTTGATACGGGCAGCATAGACATCTTGCACTTTCACTTCGGCAAGCAAATGTGCCCCGCCGCGCAAATCAAGCCCCAAATTCACCAAGCTAGACGGTAAGAAGCTCGGCCAAAGTGCGGCCTGCTCCTCAAGGCCGGCAGCCGTGCCGCCCGCCTCAATGGCTTTGACCGCATCATTGTGGGTTTCGACACGGGTGTAAAACCCGTTCGGCAAAGCAAGCAAAACACCAGCAACCACCACGAGCCAGATAAGAACCCGTTTCCATCTATCAATCTGAAGCATTCGGACTCCGCCTCGTGTCTTTTGAGTGCTTTGGTAAAGTTTACGCTTTGGCTGGTTCTGTTTTGTTCAAAACCTGAGCAACCGTGCCCTTGATCACACGCACTTTAACAGCGTCCGCAATCTCAACTTCAAGTTCGCCATCGTCGCGCACTTTGACAACTTTTCCAACAATTCCGCCTTGCGTGATCACTTGATCACCACGGCGAATGTTTTCGATCATCTGTTGATGCTCTTTCATCTTCTTCTGCTGTGGTCGGATCAGCAGGAAATACATAATCGCGAAAATCGCGGCCAACATCAGCAAGTCACCAGGTCTCATATACGCCCCCGTCGTGGTCTGGTTGAGGGCAAAGCCCTTTTAAATCGAGACCTACCTATGCTCGATATCGATTGTTTGCAATGGGCAAAGGCGATCAGGCCCACCGACAATCACCCGTTTACCTTCGCCTGCAAAATCGGTCATAAGGCGGCAACAAGACTCATTCTTCAAAAGGACAAGTGAGATGCATGATATTCGCGTGATCCGTGAAAACCCCAGCGATTTTGACGCCGCCATGGCGCGCCGAGGGCTTCCGCCTGTCTCAGATCAGATTTTGAAGCTCGACGAAGAGCGCCGTACCAAAATCTTGGCGGCCGAAACAGCGCAAGCGGCCCAAAACAAGGCCGCAAAAGATATCGGCGCAGCAAAAGCCTCAGGCGACACAGCCTTGTTTGAAAGCCTGCGTGATGAGGTTTCCGCCCAAAAAGCCGCTGTCGGCGCAATGCAGGCCGAAGCCAAGGCGCTTGACGCAGCGCTCACGGAAATGCTCGCCGCCCTGCCCAATCTGGTGCACTCTGATGTCCCTGACGGGGCCGACGAAGATGACAACACAGAGGTTCACAGCTGGGGAACGCCCAAAGAGCTGGGCTTTGCAGCCCGCGAGCATTTTGATCTGGACTGCGTCAAAACCGGCATGGACTTTGAAACAGCAGCCAAACTCTCGGGCAGCCGCTTTGTCGTTTTGTCAGGCTCCGTTGCGCGCCTTCATCGCGCTTTGGCGCAGTTTATGCTCGACACACATATCGAAGAAAACGGCCTGACCGAAACATGGACCCCTGTGCTCGTCAAAGAAGAAATGATGTATGGCACAGGTCAGCTGCCCAAGTTTGGCGAAGACAGCTATCAAACCACCAATGGCTGGTGGCTCGTGCCCACAGCCGAAGTCACATTGACCAATATTGTCAATGGCTTGACGGTTGAAGAAAGCAGCCTCCCACGCCGTTTTGTCGCCCATACGCAATGCTTCCGCTCCGAAGCGGGCAGCGCGGGTCGCGACACTTCGGGAATGTTGCGCCAGCACCAGTTTGAGAAAGTCGAAATGGTGTCGATCACCCACCCAGACAAAAGCCTTGAAGAGCACAACCGCATGACGCGCTGCGCCGAAGGCATTCTGGAAAAGCTAGAACTGCCCTATCGCACAGTTGTGCTCTGCACGGGAGACATCGGCTTTGGCGCGATCAAAACCCATGACATCGAAGTTTGGCTGCCTGGCCAAGGCAAATACCGCGAGATCAGCTCCGTCTCTGTCTGTGGCGCGTTTCAGGCCCGTCGAATGCAAGCCCGCTTCAAGCCCGCCGACGGCGGCAAGCCGCAATA
>P_2C_Liq_3_UnCtyDRAFT_100098_pt1 | contig 23425 bp, 18 predicted proteins | sample Pon2CUnioCityCA_3_FD_9720 | JGI IMG/M metagenome (IMG submission 9720)
ACGTTGCACCTTGCGAATACCGGACAGATGCAATACAATCTGTACGAGAGTAAAATTCCAATTGATCCATCCATATACACGTTGTGCGAGGAGTTTAACTTGAATACAACCACCGTTGCACTGAATGGTGGGGAAGATTATGAGCTGCTCTTTACAGTACCTATCGAAGATCACGAAAAGGTTCAAACGAATCCCAACCTTACCGTGATCGGCTATGTGAAAGAAGGAAGTGGTGCGAACCTCATCACGCGAGACGATAAAGTCATCGGGTTGAAAGCCCAAGGATTTAATCATCACGAAGCGGAGTAGTCGTATTTTATCTTCGGATAACCGTATTTTATCCTTTAGAGTAAAATAGCGCGCAGTCTGTTTCGATTGATACTTTCTTGTTAATCCTTTGATTTTCAATGGAGAAAAGAGGTAACTTACTAGTCCAAACCAACCTAGTTACCTTATCATGGAAGAAAAAATCTTCAACAACCTGTTGCACGGGTATCCCTTCTATTTTCCTTTTTGGAGGGAACCGTTAGATGCGCAGTGCACATTAGAAGCGGCACTCACAGCTAAAAAATTCCAGGCTATACCTGGATTTCAGCATTGTACAGACGAACAAGCGGAGGTCATCTACAAAAGGGTGAAACACCTTTTTGCAGTGTACACTTCAGGCGATCGCGCACATGTACAATGGAATGAATCCAAACAAGTGGTACGTGCGTTTCCTAATTCTTACCGTGAAGTCATGGGAATCACTTCGCCGCAACGCAGCTGGTTGCCTAAGCTGATTTAATGCGGGTTGATGGGTAAAACGCGGCTCCAGTGATCGGATGAAAACCACGCTTGACGACCGTCGCCAAGCGCTACATAGAACCACCCTTCCGAAGTTCTCACTAAACGACCCGCGCTGCCTTCACTCAATAGGACAATCCTTTTGCCATTGGCATCAGGGGCACTGTACCCGTAACTGTTGTTGCCGACCACAACTACTTTATCGCTCTGCGGTCTGCTGATTTGTGCTGCGAGCAGAAGCACTACGCCTATACTACTTAGTGTGAGCGGCAATCGCCAGCTCAACGACGGCCGTTTAAATTTTCGGAGAATGAGTAGTACGAACGCACCTATTAAAAACACTCCAGTTACCAAACCCCAATATTCCGGGGTGAGCATTGCTCTTAATTGATGGCCAATCCAATGCAATAAGGCATCGTTTGGTGGGGGTAGTGCGTCCGTGAGTCGGGTGTTAAGCCATTCTAGATTGTGAAGTGTCTCTTCATTACGGGGATCGAACAACAGTGAGCGTTCGTACCATAGGCGTGCCTCTCCGAATTGACCCAAACGCGTGTAGCAGTTGCCGATGTTGTAGTACAACGCCGGATCGGCGGTACCCTTTTCGGCTAAAGATTCAAAAAGTGTGCGTGCCGATTCAAACTGTCCGTCGGCATATAATGCGCTGGCACTGTCGCTTACTGCGGTTAAAGTTGCTCCCATAGTGCATTAAATTCGTTTAACCATTCTTCGTTTGAGCCTGTTGCATTCGGTGCATAGAGGGCCAATTGCAGCCGTTCAATCAACGCATTTGTTCGCCCACCTACCTCAGGACCTAGCACTTCCTTCAACGTTGATAAACTGATGTGTTCTTTCGCAATCCCTCTCTGAACCAATGCTCCTTCCAAGGCATTCAGCATTNGATCTACCGCTTCCGGATCNTTCGTTTTCCACGCNGCGTTGATGTCTTTTTTCACCGCTGCACGCACCGCCTCTGGTGATTTTNTCTTTGGATGAAAGGAAACNAGCTGAAGCAACCAGCCCAATACTACCGCTCCAAAAACCANCCATAACCACAAGAGCGGTCGTTTACTTTGCGTCTTNTTTTCATCTACTTCTTGAAGATAACGTATGTCGTTATCAATACTACTTACCTCGCGTTGAACTTTGGGAGNGCTNCCGGCGTCAGTGGTTGAAGCCTCATTTAATGCCTCACCAGTGACATTGAGTGTAGTTTCCTCGAGCGTGATGGTTTCGTAGGTCCCNTNCTTAGTGTTGAAATAANTCCATTGCATCTCAGGAAGGATGAATTGGCCTTTAAATTGAGGGACCAATAGGTATTCAAATTCTTTATAGCCGCGAACCCCCCGCTCACTGTAGCGGATTTTTTCGTTGAATTTAGGATCGTATAGATCAAATCCTTGCGGAGGAATCAATTCAGGAACGCTAATCGTGTTGAAATTTCCCGTTCCTTCAATACGCAGTTTCAGGGTTATGGATTCGTCTCCATTTACCGCAGTGCGACTCAATTCACGGACCAATTCCAATTCGCCAACTGCACCTGAAAATGCCGCAGGTTTTGGCGTCGGCAGTGGTTTTATAGTAACGGCTGGAATTTTCGCAGTGGCCACTTCTTGTTCCCACCGCATTAAAGGCATATTAAAAAAGTCTCTGCGTCCTGTGGGTTTTTGAACTGCGCCGGTAATCTTGAGTTCCTGGCCGCCCAAAGTCCCAGGTTTGTTGGGGATAATAAGCCGTTTATCAAAATCTAAAATTGTGGCGATCCTCGAACCCACGCGTTCTCTTCTGGATTGCTGTTCAAAGTCCAGTTGTTGCTGCAGCACATTCTCAAAATTGGGAGTCTGCAGCATGTTCAAATCACGCACTTGCTCGAAGAGGGTGGCTGAAAACAATAAAACGATAGGTTCACCCACATAGACTTCCTTTTTCGAGCTCAATATATCTACCGTAAACCCAACAGATTTCGTTGGTGAAGAGGAACGCTCGCGCTGGACACCGGCCTTGACTTGAATGGTGAGTGTATTGCTCTCGTATCGCTTGCCTTTTACCTCCAATGTTGCCGGACCTATAGAAAAAGTTCCTTCTTCTTGTGCAACGAGCTGGTAAGTCAATTCCCGAGAAAAACTCATGGAACCGTTTATGATTTGGGTCTGCTGTGAGCTGTACGGACCACCGACCACAATAAAGTGCTCAAAATTCGGGGGATTGAGATCACCACCCCTCGCATTACTACTGAAGGTGACACGAAAGGGTTCGTCCAGTCCTACAGACGTACGAGAACTCCGTGCGGTAAGCTGTACCTCCTGTGCTACGAGACCACTAGCGAGGAGTATAAAAGCCCAAAGCCAATGGTATTTACCAATCTTTCTCTCCACTTTGTTTTTTTCCTTTTGCTTTTTTAGCGGTCATTTTTTCCGCTGTTTTTTCTTCCGCGCGCTGTACTGCCTCGAGCAAACCTTTAATTTGCTCCGGCGTCATCTTTGCTTTCGCCTCGCCGCCGTCTTTTGGTGAATTCTTTTCTCCCTTACCGTCTTCATCCTGAGGTTCGCCTTGGTCGTTTTGTTGCTCGTCCTGCTGCTCATCCCCCTGGTCGTTTTCTCCCTGCTGGTCGTCTTGCGGTTCGTCTTTTTTACTTTCGTCGTCCTCAGGATTTTCTTGTTGCGGCTCTTCTTGATCGTTTTTAGGCGCGTCTTTATCTTCCTTGTCCTGGTTTTCTTTATCCTGCTGATCGTCCTGCTGCTCCTGGTTTTCTTCGTTTTGCTGTTGTCTTTTTAGTTGTTCTAAAGCACGGTTCAGGTTATAAACAGCATCTGTTTTGGAAGGGTTTTTCCGGAGGCTTTCTGCAAAGGCACCCACTGCTTCTTGGTATTTTTCCGCGGCCATAAAGGCATTTCCGGCGTTGTATAACGCATCACTTTGCAGTATCGGATCCTCCGTATTTTGGGCCGATTTTAACAAAACACTCGCCGCTTGTTCCGCTTCGCCTGCCGCCATTAACGTACTGCCTAGATTATACAATGGTTCGAAGGCATCGGGCTCTGCCGTAGCAGCTTCTGCAAAAGCTTGCGCTGCGCCGCTCAAATCGCCATTTTCAAACTTTTCATTCCCTTCTCGTATGCGCTTTCCATAGTCGTGTCTCGTCCAGTCTTCAGTAGCGGTGACTGAAAGACTGTCCAATTCTTGTGCATGCATGCAGGGTTGGGAAACGAATACGAGTAAAATCACCCACGTTCCCTTTACTTTTCGGCCAGTATGCGCTGGAAGCAAGAGGTAGAGTGCTAAAAAGAAGAGTGCCGGGAAGAGGAACCATTGGAATTGGCTCTCATAATTTATCGCAATTTCTTCGTTGATATCGGCTTTATCGCCACCTGAGATAAAGTCTTGAATGGCTTTCAATGCTGGATCGGTGGTGTTGCCGTCCACGACCACTGCATCTAAAGAACGTCCAATGCTGCTGAGTTTTTCTAAATCACGTTTGGTAATCACTACCTCACCGTTATTGTCTTTTTTGTAGGTGGTTCCGCGGGAAGTGCGGCTCATGGGAATGGGTCCGCCGGCGGAGGTGCCCAGGCCGACAAGCATGGTTTGAACAGGCAGTGCGGGATCCGCACTTCCCGCGGCCAAATCTTCGTGATCTTCTCCGTCAGTAAGTACGATGACGAAGCGTCCTGCGGGCGAAGCTGGATTGAAGTATTCGGTAGCGTAGTCCAAAGCGGCTGCAAGATTCGTTCCTTGTGAAGGCACGGCATCTGGGCTTGCAGCACGTAATGCCATTTTTGCAGCGGCGTAATCTGTGGTTATGGGTAAGGCAGGGTAGGCGCTTCCGGCATAGGCGATGATGCCGACGCGGTCGCCGCCTAATTGGTCCACCGTTCGAGAAATAAGAAGTTTAGCCTTTTCCAAACGCGAAGGGGTAAGGTCTTCTGCGAGCATGGAGCGGCTCACGTCAAGCGCGAAAACAACATCGGCCCCTTGTCTTTTAACTTGCGCAGTTTGCCCGCTCATCTGGAGATTCGCTAAACTCAGACATAGGAAGGCCACGGCCAATGCTAACAGCGTGTAGCGGGTATACAAACGCGCAGCACTCAGCGATGCTACGGTACGCTCGGAGCGGTCATGAATACCCAAAATTTGCCAAGCTTTTTGACGCCAACGTTGAAACAATACAGCTGAAATCACAATTACCAGAAGCAAGAGTGGTGCCGCGTAAAGCCATTCGGTATGTTGCCATTTAAAATCCATTAGAAGGCGGTTTTTAAGAGGACAAAGTTCAGCAGCAACTCAAGCCCGATACAGGCGAGTGCGAGATAAAGGAAGATGGAAAAATGTTCCGTGTAACGGTAAAATTCAAAGCCTTCGATTTCGCTTTTTTCCAATTGGTCAATGCTCTCGTAAATCTGTACTAAACTTTCATTATCCGTGGCGCGGAAGTACTGCCCTCCGGTGATGCTTGCAATGCGTTGGAGCAACTCCTCATCGATAGTGACGGGTCTGGGCTGGTAAATAAGATTTCCGCGAGGATCCTTCATCACTGGGGTAGAGGCCATTCCATTCGTACCAAGTCCTATAGTGTACACTTTGATACCTAGACTTGCAGCCAATTCTGCGGCCTGCACAGGATCCACCATGCCGCCATTATTTTCACCGTCGGTGAGTAAAATAATGACCTTACTCTTGGCGGTGCTTTCAACCAATCGATTCACAGCGGTACTCAGTCCCATCCCGATGGCCGTGCCCCCTTCGAGCATTTCGTGATGAAGCGCACTGATTTGCTGGCTCAGTAAACTTTGATCCGTGGTCAGTGGCACGGGACTGTATGCTTCTCCAGCATAAATCACTAGGCCTAGGCGGTCCATGGCGCGCTGCGCTACAAAATCTGTTGCCACTTCTTTTAGCGCTTCTAGTCGATTAGGCTTGAGATCGCGCGCCAACATGGACGTACTGATATCAAGCGCCATCATAAGATCTATTCCCAAATTTTGACTCGGCTGTTGGAACATTTGACTGCTCTGCGGACGCGCCAATGCGGTAAATACAAAAGCCAGTGCCAACCAGCTCAATCCACCGCTGGCTGCACGAAGACTCCCTAAGGCGCTGCTCGGCAACTGCTGGTTTGAGCTGAAAGTGTAGGCGTTAAAACGACGTTTACGGCGCAGGTAAATACCCGTCCAACCCAGAGGGATGACCAGTAGGCCGATGAGCCAAAGCGGTTGTGCAAAATCCCAATTAAACATCTTGCTCTGGTTTAAAGTCTGTTATTAGCGCGGTTGCCTTGTCCAAACAATCGCGGTGTACTGCCACGTCCCAGCTTCCCTTCGCGAACTTCACATAGTCCGCTCGTGTGAGGATGAATTGGTAGGATTCGATTTGCGCCGCAGTCCATTTCTGGTAAAGCATACGTACACTTTCAGACGTTGTTTGTTCCGATAGCGGTAGTCCGGTACGGTGGGTTAAATACGTGCGTACCACATCGCCTAAAGCGACATAAAACCCTTTCATATCGCGTTCCCACAAGGCCTCTGCACGAAGGGCGGCGATGGCATCCATTGCTTCTTTGTAGTAATCGCGGGCTGGTTCGGGGGCAACTGTGGGAGCAGCTTGTGGCTTTTTCGCATAGCGCCAAACCAGGTAACCGATCAATAAAAGTGCACCTCCTAAGGCGATCCAGTACCAATAGGCTTCAAGCCACCAAACGAAATTAAACGGCACTTCTGCAAGTCGACGCGCCGCTGCGTTATCTACGCCTTCTTCTGCGGGTAAGAATCGGGATTGAACCGTATCAGGAATGACGGTATAGATGCCTTTTGAGCTTATGGCGGAAAGCGCGGGCATAACCAAAGCACCTGTATCCAGCACTAAATAGGTAAACTTCGCACTGCGTATGAGCGCTGTGGAGTCGTAAGTAGCTGAAATCAAAAGCAATGCGCTCGTGCTATCGGCAGGCAAAAGTTCTAAATCAGCATCGGCTAGCCAAGCTACTTCTTGTGTGATGGTGCCTCCCACAATTTGCGCATTCGTATCGATATGTGCATTGAACACGGTCGTATCTACTACCGCATGTTCTTGCCCATTGACAACGCCCATCCAAAGAATACCCAGAAGCACAGTTAGCAGTTTCTTCATCGCGCTTTGTTCTTTAAAAATTGGAGCAATGGAGGAACGAAATCTTGACGATCATCCAGCGAGATATAACCGGCGCCGGCGCTGCGTGTAAAGTTCTTAAGGAATTGGCTGTAGTTCTCGTGCCTTTTGGCGAGTGCTTCGCGGAATTTGCACCCGCCTGAACGTACCCATTGCACCGCTCCGGTTTCGGAATCGGCCAGAGGAACTAATCCAATTCTCGGCAGCGCCACCTCTTTGGCATTGAAGGTATTTATGGCGCACAAATCAAAGCGCTTGGCGGCAATTTTAAAATTGCGGTCAGGTGCACTGTCCAGGTAATCACTCAACACAAATACTATACTGTGTCTTTTTTGCACCTTCAACAGGTGAGCCAAGGCACCCTCTACATCCGTTCCTTGGGTGGTGGCTTCAGTTTCCAGAATGCTTTTAATAATGCGCATGACATGGAGCTTTCCTTTCTTCGGCGGGATGACTTTCTCTACTTTCCCACTGAATAAGATGAGTCCAATTTTATCGTTGTTGCCCATCGCACTAAAGGCTAAAGTCGCTGCGATCTCTGTGATCATATCGCGTTTCGAGCGCTCGTCGGTACCGAAATTGGTGGAGCCGCTGATGTCAATAACCAGGAAGAGCGTCAATTCGCGTTCTTCTTCAAAGACTTTGATGTATGGACTCCGTTTGCGAGCGGTCACGTTCCAATCAATGCTGCGCACATCATCACCGCTTTGGTAAGGGCGCACTTCTGCAAAGCTCATACCGCGTCCTTTGAATGAACTTTGGTATTCGCCTGAAAAGAGCTGGTCGCTCAATCGGCGGGTCTTTATCTCAATACGCCGAACTTTTTGCAAGAGTGCTACAGCATCCACCGAATTAAGGAACCATTAAGGTGTTTAAGATTTCAGTTACGATATGTTCCGTGCTCAGCTCTTCTGCTTCCGCCTCGTAGGTAAGGCCAATTCTATGACGCAAAACCGCTGGAGCCACTGCGCGAACATCATCCGGCGTTACAAAGCCTCTGTGACGCAAGAAGGCATGACATTTGGCAGCTTTTGCCAGTGCAATAGAGCCGCGCGGTGAAGCGCCAAAGCTGATCTTGTTGCGCAAGGTCCCGAGCTGGTAGTTCTGCGGCTCGCGGGTAGCGAAGACAATATCGAGAATGTAGTTTTCAATTTTTTCGTCCATGTAGATGCGCTCAATAAAGCCGCGCGCACGGACGATCTGCTCTAAGCTTACTACGGCATTGAGCTCTTCGAGTGCACCGCTCATTTGCTTGCGCATGATGTTCAGCTCATCGCTTTTCGTTGGGTAGCCTAGGGTTACTTTTAAAAGGAATCGGTCCATTTGGGCTTCTGGCAGTGGATACGTGCCTTCTTGCTCCACAGGATTCTGCGTAGCCATTACAAGAAACGGCTTCGGCAGCGGGTAACTTTCTTCACCGATAGTGACCTGGCGCTCTTGCATGGCTTCAAGCAGGGCGCTTTGCACCTTCGCAGGCGCACGATTGATCTCATCGGCTAACACAAAATTGCTGAAAATAGGCCCGTGCTTTGTTTCGAACGCATGGTCCTTCATGTTGTAGATCTGTGTGCCGATCACATCCGACGGGAGCAAATCTGGCGTAAACTGTACCCTTGAAAAACTTCCGCCCAAGGTCTTGCTCAAACTGTTTATCGCAAGGGTTTTGGCCAGCCCGGGAACCCCCTCTAAGAGGATGTGTCCGTTGGCGAGTAGACCGATGAGCAGCCCTTCTACCATGCCGTTCTGTCCTACTATAACCTTGCGTAATTCACTTTGAATGAGATCGATAAATGCGCTCTCATTTTTTATCTCTTCGTTTAATGCGACGATATCTGGTGCACCTTCCATAGGTTGTGTTTTTTAATGCAGTTCAAAAGAATAAAAAGCTGCGAAATTCAGCCGTTAAAAGAGGGTTAAAATCGAGTAGAATTAGGCTATTCCGTTAATTTTACGACCGTCCCATCTACAATCCCGTAGTAGGTTCCCGAAACTTTCAGGGCATGCTGCCCCGTAAATGTCCCAAACGCGGGTAAAACGCAGAGCCACGGATTGATATAAAAGGCCTTAATTCTGGCGCGCGAACGTCCTTTTCCGCGCAAAGCAACGCCGGGGTGTAAATGGCCGCAGACCAGAAAAACGTCATTAGCGAGGGTGGGGAACCTTTGCTCGGCGGCCGCCATTGTGAACGGCGTATCCGTATCAAAATCTGAACCTGGCGGCTCGTGTAAACAAAGTAGCGACCCAACTTGCCATTGATCCACCACGGTAAGCTGCTTCCATTCGGGAAGGTCAAAATCGTGATTGCCCTTAACTAAAATGAAGGTGTGCGCCGGATGTGCATCTAATACGGATTGAAGCGAGCGCGTTTCTTTGTTTTGAAGTCCGTGAAAAACATCGCCTAAGAAGACGACGGTGGCGGATGGATGTGCGGCAAAGGCACGGACCAATTGGTCTATATTTTTCTCGTGCAGGCCCTGCGGCGCAGGAATGCCCGCTTTTCGAAACACACCTGATTTCCCTAAATGCACATCTGCAATAAGTAGGGTATTGTATTCGGGTAAAAATGCAGAGCCGTCGCCATTTAAGCGTAGCGTGGAGTCACCGAAGCGTACCTCAGGCTTTTGCATTCTTATTTAAAAACGTTGCGTTGAAAAACGAATAACAGTCCTACCCCTGTTGAAATAGAAACGTCTGCGATGTTGAAGATGGGACGGAAGAAAGTGAAGAATTGGCCGCCCCAGATCGGGAGCCAATCGGGCAGTTCACCAGCATAAATAGGGAAGTAAAGCATATCAACTACACGCCCTTGAAGCACCGGTGCATACCCACCAGCTTCGGGTAGAAAAGTAGCCACTTTGCCTATGGATTCCGAAAAGATTACACCGTAATACAAGGAGTCTAAGACATTCCCTATGGCCCCTGCGAGTATGAGGCTAATGCCCCAAGTTGCAACACTGGTCGCCCCGGATTTTAGGGTATTACGCAACCACCATATGATGCCGCCAATAGCGGCTATTCGGAAAATGGTAAGTGCCAGTTTACCGGCTACGCCACCCCATTCAAGCCCGAAAGCCATCCCAGGATTTTCAGTAAAATGAATGTAAAACCACGAGGTAATTTCGTGGCTCTGGCCTAAATACATCGTCGATTTAACCCAAAGCTTGGTGGCTTGATCTACGAAAAGTACCCCTAAAACTATGAGTAGTGCTTTTCTCAACGCTGGTTTAGTTTCGCTTCCATGCTTAAGGTAGCATGTGGAACCAATTTTAAGCGTTCAGCATCAATCAATTTACCCGTAACACGACAAATGCCGTAGGTTTTATTTTCGATGCGAATCAATGCGTTTTTCAGGTCGCGGATGAATTTATCTTGACGCGTTGCCAATTGAGAATTGCGCTCCTTGCTCATCACGGAAGAACCTTCCTCGAACGATTTAAACTGCGGGGAGGTATCGTCCGTTCCATTGTTTTTATCGTTCGCAAACTGCTCACGCAACAGATCTAAATCTTGTTCCGCCTTTTCAATTTTTTTCAGAATGATGGCCTTGAACTCAGCGAGTTCCGCATCACTAAACTTTGTTTTACTTTCTTCAGCCATAGTTTCTTATGTTTAAAGTGTTAGGCCTTCGGGGTTCAGGAAAGGCTCGAAAATAAACTATTTCTTCAAAATAGAAACATTAATTTTTTCACCTTCTATTTCGATGCTTTCACCGGCATTGCTGCCAAAAGTGATGGCATCTGCAAGGACCTCGTCTTTAATGTACGCTATAAATGGTGTAATGCCTAATTCCAACGCTTCGGACGCTGCTATGTGTACGTCGATTCTATCAATAACGTCTAAACCGCTCGATTTTCTCAAGTTTTGCAGACGGTTGACCATTTCACGCGCTAAACCTTCATTGCGAAGTGCATCGGTCATCGTTGCATCGAGCGCGACGGTCAAGCCATCACCAGTAGCGACTAACATTCCCGGAATATCTTCTGTAACCACTTCCGCATCGATCAAATCAACACGAACGGTTTGGCCTTGATCTTCGAACTCCACAAAACCTTGAGTCTCAAAGGCATCAACCGCTGCACTGTCCATCGCTTCAAAATAGGTCTTCACCGCTTTCATGTGGCGTCCTACCTTCGGGCCCAATGCTTTAAAGTTCGGCTTAACTTTTTTCACGAATACACCGGCATCTGGTGTGATCACTTCAAGCGCTTTTACATTCACCTCTGCAAGCAGAATGGATTGAATGCTTTCGAGCAACTCTTTATCTCCTTCATTTAACGCTGGCACGAGAATGCGTGCGAGTGGCTGACGAACTTTGAGGTTCTCTTTCTTGCGGATGGAGAGTACCATGGAAGTGAGCTGGCGTGCAAGATTTATTTTCTTCTCTAAAGGAGCATTTACAGCTTGCGCATGCACAGCGGGGAAGTCTGTAAGGTGCACGCTGGTTTCGCCGGTTTTGGCAATTCCTTTATGGAGATCCGTGTACAATTGGTCCGCATAGAATGGGGCGAGCGGCGCCATAAGTCTACTCAACGTTTCTAAACACGTCCAAAGCGTTTGATAGGCGCTAATTTTATCTGCTTCGTATGCGCCTTTCCAAAAACGGCGGCGGCCTAAGCGCACGTACCAATTCGACAGTTTCTCCGTTGTAAATTCTTGAATGGGTCGGAATGCTCGGGTGGGTTCAAATGCTTCCATACCGTCCTCCACTTTGGCAATAAGACTGTGAAGTTCAGATAAAATCCACTGGTCCATTTCTGGACGCTCGTGTAGAGGAATATCTGCTTCTTCATAGCGGAAACCGTCGACATTCGCGTACAAGGCAAAGAAGGCGTAGGTGTTGTGCAAGGTGCCGAAGAATTTTCGACGAACCTCCTGCAATCCTTCCATATCGAAGCGCAAATTATCCCAAGGGGCAGCGTTCGTCAATAAATACCAGCGCAGTGCATCCGCTCCATATTCGTCCATCGTGGTGAACGGATCAACAGCATTGCCTAAACGTTTTGACATCTTCATTCCGTTCTTATCGAGGACAAGTCCGTTAGAGATGACATTTTTATACGCGACACTATCGAAGACCATGGATGAAATGGCGTGAAGGGTAAAGAACCATCCGCGCGTTTGATCGACGCCTTCAGCAATGAAGTTTGCGGGAAATGCACCTCCATCTTCTACCTTTTCTTTGTTTTCAAAGGGGTAATGCCATTGTGCATAGGGCATTGATCCACTATCAAACCAGACGTCAATCAGGTCACTTTCACGCTTCATGGCTTTGCCTGAGGGGCTCACCAATACAACGGTATCCATGATATGACGGTGCAAATCTATTTTAGCGTAGTTCTCGTCGCTCATGTCCGTTGGGTCAAAGTCACCCATTGGATTCGTGTCCATGAGACCGGCTGCAATCGCTTTTTCAATTTCTTCTTTTAGTTGGGCCGCGCTTTCAATACACAGGTGTTCGTCGCCTTCCTCCGTGCTCCAGATCGGCAATGGAATTCCCCAAAAACGCGAACGGCTGAGGTTCCAATCGTTGAGGTTTTCCAACCAATTTCCAAAACGTCCTGTACCCGTCGAAGCCGGTTTCCAATTGATGGTCTTGTTCAACGCAATCATTTGGTCCTTTTTCTCGGTGGATTTGATAAACCAGCTGTCTAATGGGTAGTACAAGACGGGTTTATCTGTACGCCAACAGTGCGGATAACTGTGTTCGTACTTCTCAATCTTGAACGCTTTGTTTTCGATTTTTAATTTCAGTGCAATGCGCTCATCTACGCTGAGGTAGGCTTTGAGTTCAGGAATGATGTGCTTCAATGAGGCTTGTTGCTTTACCAATTCCTCTGCTTTCTCCTCGTCGGTGAGGTACTCTGCTTTAATGTATTCTTGACCGAAGCCAAACACAGGGTCGGCCAATTCAGAGCGGAACTTCCCTCTCAAATCCACCAACGGTACGAGGTTCCCTTGCTCGTCTTTCACCAATAAGGGAGGTACACCTGCATCGGCAGCAACTTTAGCATCGTCTGCACCAAAGGTGGGCGCTGTGTGAACGATACCCGTACCGTCTTCTGTAGTAACAAAATCTCCGGGGATCACACGGAAAGCGTCTTCCGGGCGTTCATTAGGCAGGGCGTACGGCATGAGTTGCTCGTACTTTAGGCCAACTAAATCTGCACCTGTAACGGTTTTCTCGATCTGGTACGGAATCTTTTTTGCACCTGCTTCGTAGGTGGCTGTATCACCTTCTACGAATTTTTTACCAAAGAGTTTCCCCAGAAGTGGCGTGGCAGCAATGATGCTTACCGGTTCGTGTGTGTATTGGTTAAATGTGTGGACTAAACTGTATTCTATTTTAGGTCCTACGGTTAAGGCTGTATTCGAGGGCAACGTCCACGGCGTGGTAGTCCAGGCGAGAAAGTGTACGGTCGCAGCGCCGAAGAGCGCTTCGCTTTGCCCGTTATTTATCATTTTGAACTGGGCCACGACGGTGTTGTCTTTGACATCCTGGTAACAACCCGGCTGATTCAGCTCGTGTGAACTCAGTCCCGTACCCGCTTTTGGTGAATAGGGTTGAATGGTGTAGCCCTTGTAAATCAAGCCCTTTTTGTAGAGTTGAGCGAGCAGCCACCATACACTTTCCATGTACTTAGACTCATAGGTAACATAGGGTTTGTCCATATCCACCCAATAGCCCATTTGGTCGGTCAAGTCCTTCCAAATACCGGTATAACGCATGACCGCGGTGCGGCACGCGTCGTTGTATTCTTCAACAGTGATGGATTTTCCGATATCCTCTTTCGTAATGCCCAATTCTTTTTCGACACCCAATTCTACCGGCAAACCGTGCGTATCCCATCCCGCTTTGCGGTCCACGAGGTAGCCTTTTTGCGTCTTGTAACGACAAAAAACGTCTTTTAAAGAGCGCCCCATGACGTGATGTATACCTGGAAGTCCGTTAGCGCTTGGAGGACCTTCAAAGAAAATCCAAGGCTCTGCGTCCTTGCGTGCAGCGAGCGTTTGTTCAAATAGGTGCGATTGCTTCCATTTTGCTAAAACAGCTTTATGGATGCCTGCAAGGTCGAGGTTGGCGTATTCTGGAAATGTACTCATGAGGTTATTCTACAGTAGCGATACACTTGAGTTCTATGGCAATGGGCGTGGGTAGGCTATTGATTTCCACCGTGGTGCGGCACGGTTGGTTCACTTTAAAATATTCCGCATAAATGCGATTAAACGTGTGAAAATCGCGCTTCATTCCACGAGAAAGACCTGAACGTCGACCAATTCTTCCCAAGAAGAACCGCTCGCTTCCAAAATGGCCTTCACGTTTGCAAAAACGCTGTGTACCTGTGCTTCAAAGTCAAAAGCTTTAAAATTGCCATTGTGATCCAATTCCAATCCAGGAACTCCGCTATCATTCGCATCGCTTCCCGCCGTTCTAGGACCTACACCTGAGAGGAACAACAGGTTGCCAACTTTTCTGGCGTGTGGATACAAACCCACTGGTTTTGGGGCGGTTGAGGTTGAAATCTTACTTGAATCGGCCATATCACTTCTTTATTAAGTCTGCAAAAATAGGGAATGCACATGGGAAGCCCTTCATGAAATGGCAACAGGTTCAAAGAAAACTTAGTGTTATTTGTACACTTACTACAATTTGTTATATATTTGCCCTGTATGTGAAGATTGGTGGTTCTTTCTTTTCATGCTTCTGTGATAGGTTCTAGGGGCTATTTGGCAGAGTTTTCAAGGTGTTACTGAGCCGATTTTTAACACCCGAGAATCCTTCCAAATTCCCCTTTTTTTATGCCCTAAACTTTCGTTTTTAGGGATTTTTAACCTGCCAATGTGTCCATTTTATTAGGAAAGTTTCGAATTGGCCCTTTTTTAGCAGTCATAAAAGTCTACCCTTCGGGTACAACCTATTATTTTTGTAGACTATTTATAAGAATCTGACAGCCTCATGCTGAAACTCATATCCAAACTCGTGGGATCCAAAAGTGACCGCGATCTTAAAAAATTACAGCCTTACGTAGAATCTGTAAATGCCTTCGATGCCGCACTCAAGGCCATGAGCAACGACCAGTTGCGCGCACGCACGGTAGCGTTCAAAGCGAACATCGCTGAAGCGACGGCGGAAACAAAAGCCTCAAAAGATGCACTTTATGCACAGATTGACGCTACACCGGATTACGACGCGCGCGAACCGTTGTATGAGCAAATAGAAGCATTAGATGCGCAGGAGCTTGAACTGATCGAAGGTGTATTAAGTTCGATACACCCTGAGGCATTTGGTGTGATGCGCGAAACGGCTCGACGTTTTAATGCGGGCGATGTTCGTGCGACTGCGACGGAATTGGACCGTGAATTGGCAAAAAAACACGCTCATATTACCCTCGACGGGGATGAAGTAATTTATTCAAATTCGTGGAAGGCTGCTGGTGGAGAAATTACCTGGAACATGGTACACTATGATGTCCAGTTGATTGGTGGAACGGTCTTGCACCAAGGAAAGATTGCGGAGATGGCTACTGGTGAAGGGAAAACTTTAGTAGCGACGTTACCGGTTTATTTGAACGCACTTCCGGAGCGCGGGGTACACGTAGTTACGGTTAACGACTACCTGGCGAAACGTGATAGTGAATGGATGGCGCCGGTATTTAATTTCCACGGGCTAACGATCGATTGTATTGATAAACACCCATCCAATTCTGAAGAGCGCCGTGCCGCTTACTACAGCGACATCACCTACGGAACAAACAATGAGTTCGGTTTNGATTACCTGCGCGACAATATGGCGCGCCGTACGGAAGATCGAGTTCAAACGCGCGGCCACCACTTTGCGATCGTAGATGAGGTAGATAGCGTCTTGATCGATGATGCACGAACACCGCTTATCATTTCCGGTCCTACGCCCAAAGGCGATCAGCACCAGTTCGATGAGTTGAAGCCGTATGTTGAGGCACTGATGACGGCTCAAAAGGCATTGGTTCAAAAAGAATTGACGGAAGCGAAGAAATTGATCAGTGAAGGCGATACCGAAGAGGGTGGCGTGAAATTATTGCGCGCCTACCGCGGTCTCCCAAAATCGAAGCCGTTGATTAAATTCTTGTCCCAGGACGGTATGAAGTCGCTGCTCCAGAAGACGGAGGCGAATTACATGCAAGAGCAAGGCAAGAAAATGAAACTCATTGACGAGGAGATGTATTTCACCATTGAGGAGAAAAACAATCAAATTGATCTGAGCGGTAAAGGTGTCGACCTCATCTCGAAGAATACTGCAAAAGACTTTTTCGTCATGCCCGATATCACCGCGGAACTCAGTGCATTAGAAGATGCAGGTTTGAGCGCAGAGGAAAAGGCGGCGAAGAAAGATGTGATCATGCGCGATTACGGCGTTAAATCTGAGCGCATTCACACGGTAAACCAATTGCTCAAAGCCTACGCCTTATTTGAAAAAGATACGGAGTACGTGATCATGGACAACAAAGTGAAAATTGTCGATGAACAAACGGGTCGTATCATGGAGGGACGTCGTTATTCTGACGGTCTTCATCAGGCTATTGAAGCAAAAGAAAATGTAAAAATTGAGGCTGCAACGCAGACCTATGCGACGATCACGCTGCAGAACTATTTCCGCATGTACCACAAGCTTGCAGGGATGACGGGTACGGCAGAAACGGAAGCCGGCGAGTTCTGGGAAATCTATGAATTGGAAGTAGTGGTGATCCCCACCAACCGACCTATTGCGCGCGATGACCGTGATGATTTTGTGTACAAAACCAACCGCGAGAAATACAATGCAGTGATTGACGAGATTGCAACGCTGCGCGATGCAGGACGCCCCATATTGGTCGGTACCACGTCGGTGGAAATTTCCGAACTCTTGAGTCGTGCATTGAAAATTCGCAAAGTACCCCATCAGGTCTTGAACGCGAAGATGCACCAGAAAGAAGCCGAGGTTGTGGCCGAAGCAGGAAAGCCTGGTATGGTCACTATTGCAACGAACATGGCAGGTCGTGGTACAGATATTAAGCTCAGTGATGAAGCAAAGGCAGCAGGCGGTTTAGCCATTATCGGCACGGAACGTCACGATAGCCGTCGTGTAGACCGTCAGTTGCGCGGACGTGCCGGTCGTCAGGGTGATGTAGGTTCTTCGCAATTCTTTGTATCGCTTGAAGATAAACTCATGCGCTTGTTTAATTCTGAGCGTATTGCCGGTCTTATGGACCGTCTAGGCCTTGAGGAAGGAGAAGTGATCCAACACAGTATGGTCAGTAAATCCATCGAGCGCGCTCAAAAGAAAGTCGAAGAGAACAACTTCGGTACACGTAAGCGCTTACTAGAATACGATGATGTAATGAACAGTCAGCGTACTGTGATTTACAAACGTCGTGCGAATGCGTTGAGCGGACAGCGTATCAAGGTGGACATCGCCAACATGATCTACGATACGTTGGCAGATCTAGTAGAAGGGTATCAGCCTGCGAAAGATTTTGAAGGATTTAAATTGGACTTCTTTAGAACTTTTGCTTTTGAACCTTCACTAGATGGTGAGACTTTCAGCACACGAGGGATCGATGATTTGGCCAACGATTTATTCACCCAAGCCAGCACCTTCTATCGTGAGAAGGGAAATCGTATCGCTGCTGCGGCGTTGCCGGTCTTTAAGCAGGTGGTAGAAGATCCTAAGAATAACTTCGATAAAATTCTAGTTCCTATTACAGACGGGAACAAAGCGTTGCAAGTAACCTCTGTTCTTGAAGAAGTGATGAAAACCAACGGTCAGTCGCTTATTTCAGACATTGAAAAAGGCATCTCTATTGCTATTATTGATGACCAATGGAAGGACCATTTGCGTGCTATGGATGATCTACGTCAAAGCGTACAAGGGGCGGTATACGAGCAGAAAGATCCGTTGTTGATTTACAAATTTGAATCTTTTGAATTGTTTAAGTCGCTGGTATCTCGGGTGAATCAGGAAATCGTAAGCTTCTTGTTCCGAGGCGATTTACCTGCTAATGATCCAAGCAGTGTGCGCCAGGCGCCGGCTTCACCGCCCAAACAACCGAAACTTCAAGAGAGTCATCCAGGAGCGGATGCCCCTTCAGCACCTGCAGGCAGAGCGCCGCAACAGCCGCGACCAAAGCCAGCACCAGTAGTCAATACGGGTAAAACGTACGGACGCAACGATGCAGTTACCATTGTGAATATGCAATCCGGTGAAGAGCGCAATGTGAAGTATAAAAAAGCCGAACCGCTGCTACAACAGGGCTGGGTTATAAAAGAATAATCGGATGTTCTGGACCGCATTGACGCGTATTCTCCTCCGCAATAGATTGGCATGGTTAGTCACTGTGGCCCTGGCTACAGCATTTATGGCGTATCAAGGCACTTCTGTGGAGATGACCTATGAATTCGCAAAGTTGATGCCGGAAACGGATTCAGTTTCTATTGAATACGACCAATTGGTAGAGGAGTTCGGACAAGTGTCGAATACCGTGGTGATTGCCATGGAAGATGCGGATTTCTTTGAGCGCGAGCACCTCGAGCAATGGCTCGAATTAATGGCGGATCTAAAGGCGGTAGATGGCGTTGAACACGTTCAGAGTTTGACAGAAGCCTACGGTTTATATGTCGATAGTGCTACGGAAAAATTGGCTCCAGATACGCTGTTTCAATTCTTACCTGAAAACGGGGAAGAAGAAATTGCCCTGGAAGCTCGGGTTAAAAGTTGGCCGTTTTACAAGGGAATTCTGTACCAAGGGGACACGTACATGGCCATTTTACGCATTGACGAGGCGCGTTTGTACACTAAGGAGATCGTTCCAATCATTGAAAATGCGAAAGCCATTATTTTGGCTTGGGAGGCATCTGCAGGAAGGGACCTTCATATGTCTGGTCTACCGTGGATCCGCATTGCAAATTCCAATGCTTTAGAAAAGGAGATTTACCGTACAGTAGGGCTCACATTACTGGTAACAGTCATCATTTTCTACCTCTTTTTGAAGAGTTTCCGTGCAACAGCCATTTCTATAATGATTGTGGCATTAGGGGCTATTTGGGCTTACGGAATCATGGGACTCTTCGGCTACGGCTTGACGCTACTTTCTTCTTTGATTGCACCGTTGATTATCGTTATTGGCGTTCCAAATTGTATTTACCTCATCAATAAATACCATCAGGAATACAAAAAGCACGGACAACAGATTAAGGCCATCCAACGCGTGGTGAGCAAGGTGGGGTACATCGCTTTAATCACAAATACGACTACGGCATTAGGGTTTGCGGCATTCATTCTTACCAGCAGTGAAAATTTAGTCCAATTTGGCGTCGTCAGTTCCTTGAGCATCCTCACCGTGTTTGTACTGTCTATCGTTCTTGTTCCCATCATCTATAGTTATGTGAGTCCGCCGAAAGAACGCCATCTGAATCATTTTGATGTGGCTTGGCTCATTTCGTTTTTGGACTTTCTCGATGATGCCGTTGAAAACAAGCGCAATTGGGTCTATGGCATTACCGGTGTTGCAGTCATCGCAGCCATTTATGGGGTGACCCTCATTCAAACTGCCGGTAACCTCACCGCCGATTTTAACAAGAACAAACAGATTTATAAGGATGTCAAATACTTCGAACACGCCGTAGGGGGTGTCGTACCGTTAGACATTATCATAGATACCAAACGCGAAGGCGGAGTAGAACGACTCAGTACGCTTCGTCGCATCGAACAGTTGCAAGACAGTTTAAATGCCATGCCAGAGTTGAGTCGATCCGGAAGTATAGTTGACTTTGTGAAATTTGCCAAGCAGGGTGTCATGTTTGGTAATCCCGATTTGTACGAACTGCCATCGCGTTCGGAGCAGCAGTGGTTGCTCACCTATTTACCGCGCGGCATGAAGGACGAATCAGGATTGGCAAATTCTATGGTGACCCCCGACGGACGTAAAGCACGCATTACCGTTCAAATGGCCGATCTGACCACTCCTGAGATGCGTGTATTGACCGATAAGGTCAAGCGACTCGTCGGAACACTGTTCCCAGGAGAAAATTTTGACGTCAGTATCACCGGCGCCTCAATCAAATTCATTCGTTCCACGAGCTACCTCATCAATAACCTGATTCTTTCATTACTGCTCGCGGTTATTGCGATTTCTATCATCATGGCGCTTTTATTCATGAGCGCACGCATGGTATTGATTTCCCTCATTCCCAATCTTATCCCCATGCTCATTACGGCAGGGATTATGGGGTATGCCGGAATTCCTTTGAAGCCTTCAACCATACTTGTATTTAGTATTGCCTTTGGTATTTCTGTGGACGACAGTTTGCACTTTCTTGCGAAATACAGACAGGAGTTGAAAGCAAACGGTTGGAACATCAAATGGGCGGTAAAGAGCTCCATTCTTGAGACGGGCCTCAGCATGTTCTATACCTCTGTGGTCTTGTTCTGCGGTTTTTCTGTTTTTATGACCTCAAGTTTTGCGGGCAATCAAAGTTTAGGGTTATTGACGGCCATTACGCTGTTTGTCGCCATGTTGAGTAACTTATTAGTCCTTCCATCGTTTTTAATGTCCATGGAAAAATGGGTGACGAAGAAAGATTTGAGCGAAAACATTCTCGATATTTATGATGCTGAGGTAGGAACCGAGGACGAAGAATAAGCACTATGAAAGGAATACTACTCGCCGGAGGCTCCGGTACACGACTTCATCCACTGACCCTTGCGGTGAGCAAACAGTTGATGCCGGTCTACGATAAGCCTATGATTTATTACCCGCTCAGTACGTTGATGCAGGCGGGCATTCGCGAGATTCTGATCATTACTACGCCGCACGATGCGCCGTTGTTTAAGAAGCTTTTGGGTGACGGATCCAGTTTAGGCTGCGTGTTTGAATATACGGTTCAAGAGCACCCCGAAGGTCTTGCCCAAGCATTCATCCTGGGTGAAAAGTTTATCGGAGACGATAGCGTTGCGCTAATTCTAGGCGATAACATTTTTTACGGATCTTCCATGGCGCAGGTCTTACAGCAAAGTAAAGATCCTTCTGGAGGTATGGTATTCGCTTACCGCGTGAGCGATCCTGAGCGTTACGGTGTGGTGGAATTTGATGGGAATATGAAAGCCCTTTCCATTGAAGAAAAACCGGAGCATCCGAAAAGTGATTATGCCGTACCTGGTTTGTATTTCTACGACAACAGAGTGGTAGAGATTGCTAAGAATTTGAAGCCAAGCCCGCGCGGCGAATTGGAAATTACAGATGTGAACAAGCGTTACCTGGAATGGGGTGAACTGGAAGTGGGAGTGCTAGACCGCGGAACGGCGTGGTTAGATACCGGTACTTTTGCCAGTCTTCAACAGGCTGGACAATTTGTGGAAGTGATCGAAGAGCGCCAGGGTTTGAAGGTAGGATGTATAGAAGAAATCGCCTACGAGCAAGGGTTTATTGATGCGGCGCAGCTTGAACAATTGGCACAACCCCTCGTTAAAAGTGGGTACGGAAAGTACTTACTGAAATTGCTCAAATAACATGAAACACCTTACCGCCTTACAAGACCTTTTTCAAGCCGAAGTAGACCAATTAAACTTAGGCACATCGCCATCAAAGTTGTACGACCCCATGCATTACATCATGCAGCTGGGTGGTAAGCGTCTGCGACCCATTTTAAGTTTAATGGGTGCCGGTATCTACGGCGACCCATCGAAAGCCATGCCGCAAGCCATGGCGATAGAACTCTTCCATAATTTCTCGCTCATTCATGATGATATTATGGATGCGGCGCCTTTGCGCCGCGGCAAAATCACCGTTCATAAAAAATGGGACGATAATGTAGGCATACTCTCTGGTGATGGCATGTTGGTCAAAGCCTATCAATACCTCGCGCAATGCGATGCTGCCATCCTTCCTGAGGTGCTTGGTACTTTTTCTCAGACGGCGCTTGAAGTTTGTGAAGGACAGCAAATGGACATGGACTTTGAATCTATGGATGAAGTGGCTGCGGCAACCTACATCCAGATGATCCAATTCAAAACTTCCGTCTTGCTCGGTTGTGCAATGAAGGTGGGCGCCCTAGTCGGTGGCGGGTCGAAAGAAGATGCAGATGCCTTGTACCAGTTCGCCCTCTTATTAGGGACTTCGTTCCAAATCAAAGACGATTACCTCGATGTCTATGGCGATCCTGAGAAGTTTGGAAAGCAGGTGGGCGGAGATATTCTTAGCAATAAGAAAACCTTACTATGGATTGAAGCGCAGCGTCGTGCAGCGGTTCAAAATATTGACTTCGGCGCGTATGCAGCGATGGAGCCTAGCGAAGAAAAGGTACACAGTTTTCAGGAATTGTATAAAATTTTGGGAGTGGATGCCTATGCGAAAGCACAAATTGATCACTACTACCAATTAAGTCTGGAGGCATTGGATTCAGTAGAAGTTCCAGCCGAAAAATTGGCTCCTTTAAAGGAGTTTGCGGCGTGGCTTTATTCTCGTGAGTCTTAATTAACGAACACCTTTCCCAACCCACTATTTCGGGTTATTTTTGCCGTCTAATCACACCCATCATGAATGTATTGGTATTAGGCTCAGGCGGCCGCGAACACGCATTATCCCATAAAATCGTTCAAAGCACGAAGTGCGAAAAGCTGTTTATTGCCCCGGGCAATGGCGGTACGGCCGCCCTCGGAGAGAATGTCTCGCTGGACATTGAAAGTGCTGCTGAGGTGGCCGCTTTTGTGAAGGCTCATGCTGTAGATATCGTGGTTATTGGTCCGGAGGCACCACTCGTTGCCGGTGTGCACGACGGTTTGAAATCGTTCCCAGAGCTTGAAAATCTTGTGGTTGTAGGACCGCGTCAGGCTGCTGCTGAGCTCGAGGGCTCAAAAGACTTCGCGAAAGAATTCATGATGCGTCACAACATCCCAACGGCAGCTTACCAAACATTCACGAAAGACACGCTCGCTGAAGGGCAGGCGTTTCTCGAGACACTCGATGCACCCTACGTGTTGAAAGCGGACGGCCTTGCGGCAGGAAAGGGCGTGCTTATTATTGAAGATATTGATGAAGCGAAGGAAGAGTTAAAGAACATGCTCGTGGATGCCAAATTTGGCGATGCTTCCTCACGGGTGGTTATTGAAGAATTCCTGGCGGGTATAGAATTCAGCATTTTTGCCTTAACCGATGGAAAAGGCGGATATGCCTTGTTGCCAGAAGCGAAAGATTACAAGCGCATCGGCGAAGGCGATACGGGATTAAATACGGGTGGAATGGGTGCTGTAAGTCCTGTGCCGTTTTTCGATGAAGCGTTGCGCGAGCGTACGGTTCGTGAAATCATCGAGCCAACTATTCAGGGTTTAGTGAAAGATAATTTACCCTACCAGGGCTTTGTATTCTTTGGTTTGATCAATACGACGAAAGGTCCTAAAGTGATTGAATACAATGTGCGCATGGGTGATCCGGAGACCGAAGTCGTCATTCCTAGATTAGAAACCGACATCATTGATCTCTTTGTTGCCATGCAC
>P_2C_Liq_3_UnCtyDRAFT_100100_pt1 | contig 23370 bp, 20 predicted proteins | sample Pon2CUnioCityCA_3_FD_9720 | JGI IMG/M metagenome (IMG submission 9720)
GCCGCCAGCGCCAGCACAAAAGATCCCGTCACCCCTGCGACAGCCGCCGCCGCAAAAGCCCCCACCATATAAAGCGAGCCATGGGCCAGATTGATCAGGCCCATAACCCCGAAAATCAGGGTGAGGCCAGCGGCCATAAGAAACAGCATAATGCCAAACTGAAGCCCGTTCAGCACTTGCTCTGCGATAAGGATAAGGGACATGCGTGTCTCGGTCTGGCCGCGCGCCTGAGTGCGCGGCCAGCTCTACTTACATTTTGCAGTCAACGCCGTAAGCGTCAGCGTGGTTTTCAAGAGCTGGACCAATAAGCTTGTTGGTATAGACATCGCCCTCTTTGACAACTTCGCGGGCATAAATTGTCTGGATCGGGTGATGGTTGTCGCCAAATTTGAAGTCGCCCCGCGTGCTCGCAAAATCAGCTGCCTTGAGCGCGGCCCGAAACGCATCGGCATCACTCACATCAGCTGTATTGAGCGCCGAGATCAGCAAATTCGCCGTATCAAACCCCTGGCTCGCATAAAGCGAAGGCAGGCGGCCATATTCGGCCTGAAACGTCTCAACAAAGGCAACATTGGCGGCGTTGTCCAAGTCTTTGTTCCACTGGGACGTGTTCACGACCCCAAGCGCCGCATCGCCCACGGCCTGCAAAATACCTTGATCAAACGAGAAGGCTGGCCCCACCACGGGCAGATCAACGCCTGAGTCCGCATATTGCTTCAGAAACGCGATCCCCATGCCACCAGGCAAGAAAAAGAACACTGAATCTGCACCACTTGAACGGATCTGGGCAATCTCGGCAGCGTAGTCGGTTTGACCAAGCTTTGTGTAAATCTCACCCGCCAGCTCGCCTTTGAAGAACCGCTTGTAGCCTGTCAAAGCATCCTGCCCCGCGGGGTAGTTCGGCGCGAGAATAAAGGTTTTGCCGTAACCTGCCGAATTTGCATAAGCGCCCGCGGCTTCATGCAGGTTGTCGTTCTGCCAGGCAACGTTGAAGTAATTGGGGTGGCAGCCCTTGCCCGCAAGCGCAGAGGGGCCAGCATTGGGAGACAGGTAGAACTTGCCTTGCGCCGTCACAGACGGGATCACGGCCATGGCAAGGTTTGACCAGATAATCCCTGTCAGCACGTCCACCTTTTCAGATTGCACCATCTTGTCGGCAAGCTGTACGGCAACGTCAGGTTTGCGCTGGTCGTCCTCGATGACAACTTCGATATCATCGCGGCCTGATTGCTTGATCGCCAGCATGAAGCCGTCACGTACATCAATACCAAGGCCCGCACCGCCGCCTGACAGCGTTGTGATCATGCCCACTTTTGTCTCTGCCAGAGCGCCTCCTGCAAAGCTAAGCCCCGCCGCAAGCGCCACAGCCAGAGTTGTCACTGTCTTTTTCATATCCGTCTCCCGTTGTTCCCCGACTGCCGAAAGCTCGTATGATATTGGCTCGCATGTAGGGCTTTAAACACGCCCCAACTTCTCGCCAAAGCCTCCGAAAGGAAAGCCCTTTTATGGCCAATCAACGAAAGCGGTCCTATAGGCCCTTATCGCAGCCATGGTGGTGCAAAAAACCTGCGGGTCCAGCCTCAAATCATTAAAGCGTCCAAAAGCGTTGCTCTGTCCGCGCTCACTTTGGGAATTGATTTTGTGATCTGCCCCCGCTGCATAATGTGGAAATGATCCGCATTCTTGAAAGCAAAATCAAAATTCTGCTCCACCAGAACAATCGCAATGTCGCCACGGCTGCGCAGAATATCGATTGTGCGGCCAATCATCTGGATAATGTTGGGCTGGATGCCTTCGGTCGGCTCATCCAGCAACAGAACCTTGGGGCGTGCGACAAGGGCACGCGCGATTGAGAGCTGCTGCTGCTGCCCCCCTGACAAGTCACCGCCGCGCCGCGCTTTCATATCGGCTAAGACAGGGAACAAATCAAAAATATCATCGGGAATTTTGTGCTCTGCCTTTGGCAGACATGCAAAACCTGTTTGCAGGTTTTCCTCCACGGTCATCAGTGCAAAAATTTCCCGCCCTTGGGGGACATACCCGATGCCAGCCTGTGCCGCGCGCGCGGCCTGACCAGAGGCCAATGGGCTCCCATCCAGCGCGACAGTCCCGCTAAAAAACGGGTGACGGCCAGCAATGGCTTTCAGCAAGCTGGTTTTACCAACTCCATTGGTGCCGGTCACGCATGTGACTTGGCCCAGAGGCGCAGTCAGCGTGACATCTTGCAGGATTTGGGATTCGCCGTATTTCAGGTTCAGATCAGTGATTTCCAGCATCTCAGCGCCCCAGATAAACGTCGATGACGGTTTTGTTTTTGGTCACATGATCAAGTGACCCTTCAGCCAGAACCGACCCTTCGTGCAAAACTGTGACCCTGCAATCAAGGCGCCGCACGAACTCCATATCGTGTTCCACAACGATCACAGCGCAGGTCTCAGCCGCTTTTTTCAAAATATCTGTCGTGTGTTCGCGTTCTTGAGCTGTCATGCCAGCTGCGGGCTCGTCCACCAAAAGCAGTCGGGGGCTTTGCGCAAGCAGCATCCCGATTTCCAGCCATTGCTTTTGCCCATGGCTGAGTTCCCCCGCCGGGCGCTTCAGGTGATCCGTCAGGTTGATTTCATCAGCGATGGCTTCTACCCGTGCGGCTCCTTCAGTCGATTTTCGATAAAACAGGACAGAGAACGGCCCACGCGGGTTTTTCAGGGCCATCGCAAGGTTTTCACGAACGGTTTGAGCCTCAAAGACAGTCGGTTTCTGAAACTTGCGACCAATGCCAAGAAGTGCGATCTCGCTTTCTGACAGACCAACCAACGAGCGGCTGTTCTCACCAAACAGAATGGTGCCGGAGTCAGGTTTGGTTTTACCCGTTATGATGTCCATAAACGTGGTTTTGCCTGCCCCGTTCGGGCCGATCACGGCGCGCAGCTCAGGCTCCGATATTTGCAGAGACAGATTGTTGATTGCACGAAACCCGTCGAAAGTTTTGCAGATACCAGAGAGTTCAAGAAGCGAGGTCATGATTTGCGCACCAATCTGTCAAAAAGGCCGCCAATGCCGTTTGGCGCGAAAAGTGTAACAAGTACAAACGACAAGCCAAGCAGCACCAGCCACCAATCAACCCACTGTATTGTATAAAAGCCGAGGTTGATGCTGGGCGCCCCACCCCCTGTGAACCAGCTCGCCAGCAGCGAGACAACAGCAGCACCGATCACCGCGCCATACAGCCGCCCACGCCCCCCGATAGCGACCCAAACAGCGAGATAGATCGACGCAATCGGCGCAATTTCGGCGGGGTTGATGATCCCTGCTTGTGGATAATAAAGCGCACCGGCAACACCTGCGATGATCGCGGTGATCGTGAATACGAACAGCTTATAGCTTTCGACATGATAGCCGAGGAAACGCACGCGGGATTCATCGTCGCGGATCGCCTGGATAATGTTACCGAGCTTGCTGTCGGTAATCCAAACAAACAGCAGATACCCAAGGCCAAGCGCANAAGCAGACGCTGCGAAAAACACAATCGAGATGACGTCCTGTCCGTGGTTCTCAAGACCCGGAATGTTTTGCAGACCNGACAGGCCGTTGTTGCCGCGCAACCCGCTGTCGTTTTGAAAGAGATAAAGTGACAGCGCCAGCGTCATTGCTTGGGTCAGTATGGACAGATAAACGCCCGTGACACGGCTGCGAAATGCGAGCCAACCGAAGACAAGCGCCAGCAGCCCGGGGATGANCACCGCGAGAGCGAGCTGGATGTAGAGATTATCGGCAAAGCTCCACAGGAGCGGAAACTCCGACGATCCGACAACCCCGAAGATCTGGTTGCCGATCGCATCCGACATCTCTTGCGCCGTCGGCGGAATGATCTGTCCTGACAGACTTTGCACAACAATGATTTCCGTGCGCGCATACATCAGCCACATGCCAATGGCGTAGCCACCGATCCCGAAGAAAGCGAAATGCCCCAAAGACAGGATACCACAATACCCCCAGACAACATCCATCGCGATCGCGACCAGACACAGACAAAGGGTTTTACCCAACGTCTTCACAAGGGAGGTCGAGATAAGACCCGTTCCCGTAGCTTCAGACATCAAGGCCACCAGAATGGTAAACAGAGCAAGGGCCGAGAGAAAATACAGCACCGAGGGGTTACGGGCGATAAAGGACTTATGCTGAAATTTTGCCATGGATCAATCCGCCGCCGCGCGGCCTTTGGGGGCAACAATGCCTTTGGGCCTAAACTGGATAAACAGGATGATGAACAGGATCATATAGGTTTGAGCAGCCAGCGTATTGGACGGGTTCAACCACTCGATCCCTTTTTGCAAAAATCCAATCAGCCCTGCGCCTGCAAGAGTGCCAAAAACAGAGCCCACACCGCCGACAACGACCGTCATAAAGCTCTGCACGATATAGCCAGCGCCCATCTCGGAAGTGACCTGCGCATAAAGCCCGATCCCCACACCAGCCACACCGGCGATGCCCGAACCAAGACCGAAGGTCAGCATATTGATGCGATCAGGGTTGATGCCCATAGACGCCGCCATGCCGCGGTTTTGAGTGACCGCACGCACCTCAAGCCCCAGCCGCGTACGGTTGAGAATGTAGAGTAGCAACAGCAGAAAGATCAGCGCCAAAACAAAGATAGCAATGCGGATATAGCTGATCTGTATGACATCAGAGATCACCAGCGCGCCGCCCAGCCAGTCAGGTGAAGTGAGCGGGCGGGCCTGCGTGCCAAATATATTCTTGGCCAATTGTTGCAAAGCGATCGAGATCCCAAAAGTCGCGAGCAAGGTTTCAAGCGGGCGGTGATAAAGATAACGGATCACCAGCCGCTCCAGCGCCACGCCCGCGCCGAAAGTAACAATAAAAGCCAACGGAAGAGCGACGATCAGCGAAACAGTGTAGTCCGGAATGACCAGCTGCACCACGTAGCCCGTGTACGCGCCCATCATGATAAATTCGCCATGTGCCATGTTGATAACGCCCATCTGCCCGAAGGTGATGGCTAGCCCAATGGCCGCAAGAAAATAGATTGACGCAAGCGACAACCCGTCAAGCCCAAGATCAAGGGTTTGCGCCCACCCAACACGTGTCTCTATGCTATCCAGCGTGGCGCGGGCCGCATCGGTAATGCTGCTGTCTGTCTCATTGTAGACCTCATAAAACACATGCTTTGCCAAGGCGGCATCAATGGCTTGCGGCGTCACCAAAGGAGGAACAAGACCCGCGTCCGACAAGGCGGTATAGGCCTGGGTTCGAAGGCTATCGCGACCAAGCTGAGCGATGGGAATGCCGCCTGCGCGGCCTTCAACAACATTCGCCTCAAGCGCCGCACGGATTTCCGCCGGGGTAACGATAGCAGGCGCAAGATCGGCGGCGACCAGCTGCGCATAGCGCGACTGCGGATCGTCTGTAGGGTCAATGATGCGAGCGATGTTGCCAGCGGGCGCTTGCGGTGCCACTCCTGACGTTGTGGCAAGAGTTTGGTTCAGCACAGCGCGCGCCTCTACAGAGGTATACCCCGATAGGGCCTTCAAGGCGCTGATACGTGCTTGAGCTGTGTCGCCAAAGCGCGCTGTCAGGAAGATGACAAGCTCCTGCTTCCGTTTCAGGAGTGCAGGGTCGTCTTCGCCTTCGAGCGATGTGATAAGTGGTGCAAGCTGTTCAGCATCACCCCGACGCGCGATGCTGTCGAGTGCCGCACGCCTGCGCACGGGATCGGGTTCGCTCAGCTGAAATTGCACAAGCGCCAGTCCGATCATACGCCGCACGCCACCGTTGGGCCTGATCTGGATGTAATCATTGGGCAGTGCGGTTGTCTCAACACCAGTATCGACATCCTGCAAGGTCAGCATGTCGTCAGCTGCGGTTGCTATGAAAAAGCCACCCGAGGATTTCTCCTGCCAGACGTTGCGCTCGGCCCAGCTCTCCAGAAATTTGGGGACTTGTGGCAAGTCTGACTGGGTCAGACTATCAAGCAGCACCTCCACTGACGTCCTCGAAGGCTTGGCCACCTCTTCAGCGTGAGTTTGCAAGATAGACTGTAGGGTTTGAGCCTGTACCGCGCCGATAGATACCAGCAACCAGATCAAGCCAATCAGAACAGAGCGCATATAAATCAGACCTTTAAGACGAATTTTCGAGCGTCGGGGCCGCTGTTTCAACGGCCCCGCCTCACAAGGTTCAATAGTTGGATGTCAACTGAACACAGGTCTTTGTCTCGGTGTTGTACATACCACAGCCGAGGTCTTTCCAATCCGAGGTCAGCACAGCAGACTCGGGCAGGAAGTCTGTCCAGGCATCACCGGGCACTTCGGCGGTCTGGCTGATGATATCAAACTGGCCATCAGCCGTGATCTCACCGATCAGCACAGGCTTGGTCAGGTGATGGTTGGGCAACATGACAGCCGTTCCACCTGTCAGGTTCGGAAACTCCTGACCATACATTGCTGTGCGTACGGCATCGACGTCTGTCGTACCCGCGGCCTCGACAGCATTCACCCACATGTTAAAGCCGATGTAGTGAGCTTCCATCGGATCGTTGGTGACCCGGTTTTCGCCTGCAAAAGCCTTCCATTCGGCAACCCATGCGTCGTTCGCTTCAGTTTTGGCCGATTGGAAATAGTTCCATGCTGCCAAGTGTCCGACGAGGTTGGAGGTATCCAGCCCGGAGAGTTCTTCCTCACCCACAGAGAACGCCACAACCGGAATATCATCGGCAGAAATACCCGCCGCTGCGAGCTCTTTGTAAAACCCGATGTTTGCATCGCCGTTGATGGTCGAGATCACGCCCACCTGGCTGCCGTCGGCACCGAGTTCAACAACATCTGCAACAATGGTCGACCAATCAGAATGACCAAAAGGCGTGTAGTTGACGAAGATGTTCTCTTCAGGAATGCCTTTGCTGATCAAATACTCCTGAAGAATATTGTTGGTGGTTCTGGGGTAGACGTAATCTGTTCCAAGCAGAGCAAATTTCTTTACCCCAAGCTCCTCGAGGAAATAGTCGGTTGCCGGGATCGCCTGCTGGTTGGGGGCGGCCCCCGTGTAAAACACGTTGCGCGAGCTCTCTTCGCCCTCATACTGCACAGGGTAGAACATCAAACCATTCAGTTCCTCGAGTACAGGCAAAGCGGATTTGCGCGAGACAGAGGTCCAAGCACCAAAGATNACATCGACNTCCGACACCGTCAGAAGTTCACGCGCTTTTTCAGCGAAAAGAGGCCAATCCGAAGCAGGATCAACAACAACAGCCTCGATCTGGCACCCCAGTAGGCCACCGTCTTCGTTTTGCTGTTTGATCAACAACTCCATTGTGTCTTTTAGCGTGGTCTCAGAAATCGCCATTGTGCCAGAAAGAGAGTGAAGCACGCCAATTTTGATCGGGTCGGCGCATTCGGCAAAGGCTGCCGAGCCCGTAAACATGAGTGCTGCGGTTGCAGAAAGAGTGGATTTGATAGACATCTTCATTGGTCATCCCCGTTGGGCGTGCGCAAAGACCCCCTTATCTTGACGCCAGCGCGCCTAAGGATCATCATTGCNGCACAGCGATTGCTGTAGCTGCGTGCGGGGCGGATCCAGCAAGACTACCCTGCTCGCAGCGCTCATTGTCAGAGCTTACCCAACGTCAGATTTTGCAGGGCTGTTAACAAGAAAGCACATATCGTTGCTCAAAAAATTACACTNCTGCGCTTAAGATTTGCCCTTTTCGCGGATGTGCGCACAAAATTTGGGCGCCAATCGTAACGATTTGATGAATGCACACCAGTTTGGGAGGCTTGCGGCCAGAATCGCACCCCTGCCTTCAAGCTCGTCCAACTTAAAATGCGCTCACTGAGCATCCGCTGTGGCCCACAGTGTATAAAGCGATGCCATTGCCCCACAAGCAAGTTCCCCTTATGTTCCAATCATGCGAGTCACTTTCCAAAACGTCTTTCCCCTTCGCACCGCACGTGTCCATGAGGTCTGCGGAGCGGGAGCCGTGAGTTTTGCCGCTATGACAGCACAGGGCCGTAGCCTTTGGATCCGGCAAAGTTGGCTGTCCGACACGGTCGCACCACAAGGCCTCATGCCTTTTGTCAATCCTGAGGATCTGCTCTTCGCCCACCCCAAAGACCAAGCTGACGCGTTAGGGGTCGCCGAGGAGACACTCAAAGATGGCGTACTGCCCTTTGTTATTCTTGAAATAACCCGCCCGTTAAATCTACGGGAGGGGCGACGACTACAGCTGGCAGCCAAAGCAGGTGGAACGACTGGTTTGTGTCTGATCCCAAAGGGTATGGGATCAAATGCAGCCGAAACACGCTGGGAGGCCTCCCCACTCTTTGACACACAAAGCGAAGACTCGACTCTCCAACGGTGGGAAATTATAAAGAACAAATCAGGAACATTAAGCGTGTGGTCGGTGAAGTGGGATGCGCAAACGCGTCGTATCAATGTGGTTTCCGAGGTTGCCCAGCGATAGGGTTCTACGCGCAGGTCTGGGCCACATCGCCGACAACAATCGCCCGTTCGCGCTGATCCATCATGAGAAAAATACCGACCGCATTTATTGCCTTAACCCCGCGGCAGAGGCCCAAGGTTTGCATCGTGGCATGGGGTTCTCAGATGCACGGGCTTATTGCCCCGATTTGCAAAGCGAACCGGCAGATAAGATCGCCGATGCAAAATTCCTGCACACGTTGGCACGGTGGGGCAAGCGGTACTGCCCTTGGGTCGGCTTGGATGGCACAGATGGCCTGATGCTCAACATAGCGGGGGCAGCACACTTGTTTGGCGGTGAGGCGAAGATGCTTAACGACATGCGCCACAGCCTTGCCCGCGCAGGGGTAAAAGGGCGGGTTGCGGCTGCTGATACACGCGGCGCGGCCTGGGCGCTCACCCATTATGCGCGTACGTACACGGAAGATATAACCTCATTGCCTGTGGCCGCCCTACGCCTTGATGCAAAATCCGACACGTCCCTGCAGCGCCTTGGGTTGCGCACAATTGGCGACCTCCTCGCCTTGCCACGCGCTACGCTGGCGCGACGGTTTGGCCCCGATGTGATGTTACGTCTGGATCAAGCGATGGGTGCACAGGATGAGGTCATCGCCCCTCTAGGCGAGGCACCTCATTACAGCGTGCGCATGACGTTACCCGATCCTATTGGATTGGTCGCAGACGTGATGATGGGCACCGAGCGCCTTTTGGTTCGACTGTGCGACAAACTCAAAGCTCAGGATATGGGCGCGCGCCAATTGCAACTCACCCTGCGCCGCGTCGATCAGGGCGCACAGCAGGTAGAGCTACGCTTGGCTGCCCCCATGCGCGATGCAGCTCGGATTTTACCACTGTTCACGCGCGGGGTGGATGCGGTGGATGCGGGCTACGGTATTGATCAGTTGCGCCTTGAGGCCACACAGGTCGAGCGTTTGTTGGACGCACAAATCAACGCGTCCAAAGCATCGCGCCCCGACGGTTTGGAGGATCTCATTACGCGCCTTGGAAACCGCATCGGGCTGGATAATATCCAGCGGTTTTTGCCTGCCGATAGCCACATCCCAGAGCGCAGTTTCCAAAGTGTCCCGGCAGCATATAGTTCCCCGTCAGGATCATGGGCCAGCCTACACTCGCGCCCCTTGCGCCTGTTTACGCCCGAACCGATTGCAGCCGTCGGATCAAAGCCACCCGTACAGTTCCGCTGGCGACGTATGTCTCTGACAACGGGGCGCGCGACAGGCCCAGAGCGCATCGCCCCCGAATGGTGGTTGCCCGATGACAACTGGCGTTCAGGCGTACGCGACTATTGGAAAGTAGACACCCGCGAAGGGCGACGACTGTGGTTGTTTTATACCCCTCAAAATCCGGGCTGGTTCGTACAAGGTGAATTCGCATGACATTCCGAAACCCGTCCCTCGATCCAGGCTATGTGGAGTTATGTTGCACTTCGAACTTTACGTTCCTACGCGGTGCTTCGCATCCGGAAGAGTTAATCACGCGCGCCGCCTCTCTCAAGTTGAAGGGCATCGCCATCACCGATCACAACTCTCTGGCTGGCGTGGTACGGGCATATGCAGCGCGCAAGGAATTGTGCCGTGAATTGGGCGAGGATACACAGCTGCCCAAGTTGATCATTGGGGCGCGGCTGATCCTGCNAAATAGCAGCACACATTGGATCGCCTTGCCTCAAGATCGCGCAGCCTATGCCCGGCTGACACGGCTGCTTACCCTTGGCAAACGACGTGCGCCCAAAGCCGCGTGTCACTTGGAGCTGCAGGATTTGACACAGGGATGCGCGGGAATGAGCTTGATTGCACTTCCACAACAGTCGCTAAAAGATAGTGCAGCTGAAATTACCACCCTCAAGAAACATTTCCCCGCAGATGTCTTTGTCGGAGCAGCTCCCCGCTATGACGGAAGCGATCAGCGCTATTTTAATGCCTGCGCGGCCCTTGCTCATCATACCGCCGCGCCGATGGTGGCTGTGGGAGACGTACTCATGCACCATGGGGCGCGGCGACAATTGGCGGATGTCCTGACGTGCATGCGAGAGCACATCAGCATCGACGAAATAGGCACACGCGCCCTGCCCAACTCTGAGCGCCGCCTCAAAGGCGAGGCCGATATGAAGCGCCTGTTTGAGCGCCATCCAGCAGCCCTACGTCGCACTGTAGAGATTGCAGCCAAGTCCAGCTTTTGCTTGTCAGAGTTGAGCTATGAATACCCGGACGAAATCGCAAATAATGAAACTCCCCAAGATCGCTTGGCGCGACTGGCTCATGAAGGGCTCATAACCCGCTATCCAAAGGGCGCACCAGACGCTGCCATTGCACAAATGGAAAAAGAGTTGGCCCTGGTCAAAACGCTCGATTTTCCCGCCTATTTTCTCACCGTGCATGACATCGTTCAGTTCGCACGCTCTCAGGGCATCCTATGTCAGGGGCGCGGCTCTGCGGCCAATTCGATCCTGTGCTATCTCTTGGGCATCACCGACGTCAGCCCTGAAACCATCACAATGGTGGTGGAAAGGTTCGTCTCCGAGCATCGTGGAGAGCCACCAGATATAGATGTAGATTTCGAGCATGAGCGCCGCGAAGAGGTCATCCAGCATATCTACACCAAATATGGCCGTCATCGTGCAGGGCTTTGTGCAACCGTGATCCATTTCCGCTCGCGAGCCGCCATCGCGGAAGTGGGCAAAGTCATGGGGCTATCCAGGGATGTGACAGCCAACCTCTCGGGACAAATATGGGGCTCGGACAGTGGGGGAGCAGACCCCGAACGGATCAAGGAAATCGGCCTCGACATGACCGATCCTCGCCTCGCATTGACCATCAAACTCATCGGAGAGATCATCGGGTTCCCACGCCACCTGAGCCAGCATGTCGGCGGCTTCATCATAACAAAGGGTCGTCTGGACGAACTCTGTCCGATTGAAAACGCGGCGATGGAAGACCGTACGATTATCGAGTGGGACAAGGATGATATCGACGCGCTCGGCATTCTCAAGGTCGACATTCTCAGCCTTGGCATGCTCACGTGTATCCGCAAGAGTTTCGAGCTGATCGCGCAGCATGGCGGCCCGTCCTATCGCATCGCGACCGTCCCGCAAGATGATGCACCGACCTTTGATATGCTCTGCGCGGCCGATGCCATTGGCGTGTTTCAGGTCGAAAGCCGCGCGCAGATGAACTTCTTGCCGCGGATGAAACCCCGCGTTTTTTACGACCTGGTGATAGAGGTGGCCATCGTGCGTCCAGGCCCGATTCAAGGGGGCATGGTGCATCCCTACATTAACCGCCGACAAGGCAAAGAACCTGTCACGTTCCCCTCTCCTGCGTTCGAAAAAGTACTCGGGAAGACTCTGGGCGTGCCACTGTTCCAAGAGCAAGCCATGCAAATCGCTGTTGTCGCAGCAGGGTTTTCACCCTCAGAAGCCGACAAGTTACGCCGTTCTATGGCGACGTTTAGACGGATGGGCACCATTGGCCAGCTACGCGACAAATTTATCAATGGAATGTTAGAGCGCGGCTATACTNCCGCATTCGCAGAAAGCTGCTTTTCCCAAATAGAGGGATTTGGTGAATACGGTTTTCCCGAAAGTCACGCCGCCGCCTTTGCGATGCTCGCCTATGTCTCCGCGTGGCTCAAACGCCATCATCCTGCCGCGTTCACTTGCGCATTACTCAACTCCCAACCAATGGGCTTTTACGCCCCTGCACAAATCGTGCGGGATGCTCGTGACCATCAAATCGAAGTGCGTCCGATTTGCGCAAATGCCAGCGCATGGGACAGCACCTTGGAAAAACGTGCCGACGGGTCTCTGGCGCTCAGGCTCGGGTTTCGCCAGATAAAAGGCTTCCGCGAAGAGGATGCCGCATGGATTGTCGCGGCACGGGGCAACGGCTACACCGACCCTGAGGCACTTTGGTTGCGCGCGGGGGTCGGGCCAGCGGTTCTCGAACGGCTGGCCGAAGCAGATGCTTTTGCAGGTCTCGGCATGGGGCGACGCGATGCACTTTGGGCTGTAAAAGCCATTACCGGTCCTAAACCGCTCCCACTTTTCAATGACTTGATTGAAGGCGAAGGAATAAATGAGCAAGCTGTCACCCTGCCCACCATGCACCTGGGCGAAGAGGTGGTCGAGGATTACGTCGCCATGCGGTTGTCACTCAAAGCCCATCCAATGGAGTTGCTGCGTCCTAAAATGGCAGACCTTACTTCCCATGCCGACTTGTCCAACATCCCCCTTAGCCCGATTGCCAAGCGCGCCATTTCGGTCTGTGGTCTGGTCATCACGCGGCAACGCCCCGGCACCGCATCTGGAGTCGTGTTCCTGACGCTTGAAGACGAGACCGGTGTTGCAAATGTGGTGGTCTGGAAAACCGTCTACAAACAATTTCGTCGTGCAGTGATGGGCGGGCGATTGCTACGTGTCACAGGCCTGGTACAGCGCGAAGGAATCGTGGTGCACCTCATTGCACAAACCGTCGAGGACGTCTCACACCACCTAGGTGAGCTCGGGCATCCGATGGATAGCGCCGTTGGTCTGACCGAACCCCAAGCAGACGACGCACCGCGCAGGCGCGCGCACCTCCTCACCATGCACCCTCGCGATCAAGCCAAACGCTTTTTCCCCAGTAGAGACTTTAAGTAATGAACGGGCAACTCAACACAGCATTCAATTCATCCCGCTATGACACCGCCAGAGCGGCTTCCGGCAGGCCATCGTTTGCCAAGGTTCCTATCCGCTACGCTTAACCCTTAAAAAGCTTGGCAAAGCGCGCGCAGTATAATCCACTTTGCTTACGGGAGGGGTGGCGGCCTTTGGCAAACTTCGCTTGCCGTTGTCGACTGATTATTCGGCAACCTGAATTCTAGGCGTAGAAGCGCGTTCAGGCTTCACCGAGGGCCCGTCTCAGGCGCGTCATCGCCCAGAACCTTCTTCGCCACGCGGAAGCATTCAAGCCCCTGCGGGACACCGCAGTAAATGGCAACCGCATGGATGATGGCCCGGATTTCTTCTTTGGTGACACCGTTGTTGATGGCACCGCGGCAATGCAGCTCCCATTCGGTCATCTTTCCCAAGGCGCCGATCATGGCAAGGTTCATCATCGAGCGGGTCTTGGCGTCGATCACTTCATCGCCCCACCCAAAGCCCCAGCACCAAGCGGTCATGGCCTCCTGAAAAGGGCGGGTAAACTCGTCTGCAGCGGCGAGGTTCTTCTCCACATACTCTGCGCCCAGTGTCGCCTTGCGCTGTTCAAGGCCTTTCAGGAATAGATCTTCATCAAAAGTTGTCACTGTGTGCTCCCTCAAGTGGCAATGCCTTCGGTTATAACGATGTTTGCTGTGCAGGCCGCATCGCGATGTGCGCGCGCTGATTGGTACTCGGGCGAGTTGTAGCAGGCGAGCGCCTGAGCTTTGCTCTCAAATTCAATGACCACATGCCTCTGAAATGCCTGCCCTTCCAGCGTTTCACCGTCATCGCCCCGCACCAGAAACTGCGCTCCGTATTTGGCAAAAGCTGCAGGTGCGTGCTGCTGATAGCCTGCATATCGGGCCGCGTCCGTCACGGTCACGAAAGCAATCCAGTATCCTTTAGCCATTTTTGTGCTCCGTATCAGAAACTTTCAAAAAGCCTTGCGCCGTTTTGGCAGCATCGGTGATATGCGCCTCCACAGCCGCGCGAGCGGCGTCAGCATCACGACTGAGGATTGCGTCGTGGATCGATGTCATGTGGTTCATGCCTGATGTTTCCCGATTGCGGGCCGCTATCGTCAGGGCACGCAGACGGCTGATCCGTCCGTTCAGGCGCTGCACAATGCCCCAAGCGACGGTATGCCCCGCCTCCAAAAAGATCAGCTCGTAAAAACGCGTGGTGGCTTGCAAAAGCTCTGACCATTCGGTGTCATCCATCTTGGCTTCAACGGCCTTGAGAGCCTCCGTCAGCTTCGGGCCAAAACCTGTGCCTTGGGCCAACGTGCAGGCCGATGCAGCGGCCCCTTCCAGCAGCAAGCGCACATCATAGATCTGTCGTGCCTGATTCCAGCTCAGCGTAGCCACAATAGGCCCATGGTTGGGTACGATTTCAACCAGACCCTCAGCTTCGAGATATCGGATGGTCTCACGAATGACCGTGCGACTAACACCCAGCTGGTCGCACAAGGGGCGCTCAACAAGCCGTTCACCGGGCGCAAAATGGCCTGCGATGATTGCCTCCCGCATTCGGTCTTGCACGATATCACGCAGAGTTTGCGGGGCTTTCGTGATCTTTTGTAATTGGGTTGATGTCATGCGTTCAGCTTATCAGGGCGAAGGAAGGGCTTCAAGTATTCTTGACATACGGTCTTATGGTATACCATAATCTGCGACGACTCACCAAGCCAAGGAAATGCAATGCCCGCTGAAATTCGTAAGACACTGCTTCATGTGGAAAACACGTTGATTGAAGGCGGCAAGGTTGCCCCGACGCCCCTCAAAATGATCGCAGCGGTTGCCGTGATCAAAAATCCATGGGCAGGCCGTGGGTTTGTCGAAGATCTGCGCCCCGAAATTCATGATTGCGCGCCCGGTCTTGGCGAGATGCTAACAGAAATGGTGCTGGAGGCGGCAGGTGGCGGCGATAAGGTCGAGGGCTACGGTAAATCTGCGATTGTCGGCGTGGATGGCGAAGTTGAACATGCGTCCGCTCTGATCCACACCCTGCGGTTCGGCAATCACTTTCGCGAAGCTGTTGGCGCCAAGTCTTATCTGGCTTTCACCAACACGCGCGGCCCCGCGAATGCATCTTTGCAAATTCCTTTGATGGACAAAAATGACGGCGGTCGGCGCAGCCACTACCTGACCATTCAGCTGTCTGTCGCAGACGCACCGGCCCCAGGCGAAATCGTTGTTGCCTTGGGTGCTTCTATCGGAGGACGCCCGCATCACCGCATCGGTGACAGGTATCAAGACCTACAGGAACTTGGTCATGACGTTGACAACCCTGCAGCTGTCTGAACCCTACGGGACACTGGCGTTCCGCGACGCGGGGTCTGGGCCGCCGGTTGTGCTGATCCATGGGGTCGGCATGCAGTCGGCCGCGTGGATGCCACAGATTGAGGCCTTGTCCAAAACACACCGCGTACTGGCCCTCGACATGCCGGGGCATGGCGGGTCCGCACCACTCCGATCTGGCGCACAGCTTCCTGAATTTGTTGGCTGGTTACAGGCGGCGCTTCATGCGCTCGGCCTGAAACGCGTCAGCCTTGCAGGGCACTCCATGGGCGCGCTGATCGCGATGGGGTTTGCAGCGACGCATCGCGCACAACTTGACCGCGTGGCACTGCTCAACGTGGTGTATTGCCGTTCGCCAGAGGCGCGCGCTGCGGTGGAAAAGCGTGCAACCCAGATCCGCGATGGCGTGGTTGATCTGGAAACACCGCTGGCCCGATGGTTTGGCGACACACCCACCGAGCAGACCGCCCGCGCGCAGGTTTCAGGTTGGCTTTCGAAAGTGAGCTCCGAGGGCTACGGCACAGCCTATGATGCCTTCGCCCGCGGAGACACGACCTATGCTGACAAGATCGGCAAGATCACCTGCCCGTTGCTCGCACTGACGGGAAGCGGTGACCAGAATTCGTCTCCAGCGATGGCGCAAGCCATATCCGACGCCGCGCCGCGTGGACGCGCACTGGTGATAGAGGGGCACCGCCACATGGTAAACCTGACAGCCGAAGATGAAGTGAACACAGCACTGCAAGACTGGCTGAAAACGGGACAAGAGAGAGAGACGCAATGACCGAATTAGACCCGCGCGCACTGCGCGACGCTTTTGGTGCCTTCATGACTGGCGTGACCGTTGTGACCGCCCATAATGCAGAAGGGAACCCCATCGGCTTTACAGCCAATTCGTTTTCGTCGGTCTCGCTAGACCCGCCGCTGGTGTCCATCTGCATCGCCAAGACCTCAAGCAACTATGAAGCTCTCGCAACTGCGTCAGGCTTTGCTGTCAACGTCTTGTCAGAAACGCAAAAGGACGTGTCCAACACCTTTGCACGGCCCGTTGAAGACCGTTTTGCTGCGGTGACTTGGCAGAAAGGGCCGCACGGGGCGCCTGTGTTTGATGATGGTTCGGCTTGGTTTGATTGCTCGATGTTCAAGACGGTAGAGGCCGGAGACCATCTGATCCTGATCGGCAAGGTTGAAGCCTTCGAGAACAGCACAAGGCCCGGCCTTGGCTACGCGCGCGGTGCCTATGTCACCCCCACGCTGGAAGCCGAGGCCCTTAACAACGATGCCAACCTACTGGTTTCGGTGCTGATCGAGCATCAAGGCAAAGTACTCTTGGTTGAGGATGGCCACGGCAAACTTTCGCTCCCAGAAACACGGGTTGGCAAAGAAGGTGTTTCGACCGTTTTGCAACGGCTCATCACATCAAACGGTGCCGAAGCCGAGGCCGGCTTTATCTACTCGGTCTACGAAGATGAGGCCCGCGCAACACACCATATCTCATTCCTCTGTCAGGCAAGCAGTGACACCGCGTCTTGTGGCGCCTTTGTCGAACTGTCTGCGACCACACTGATGCAGATCACTGATCCGGCCGCCCGCATCATGCTCGAGCGGTTTGCGAGCGAAAGCCGGATCGGGAATTTCGGAGTATTTTTTGGCAACCACGTCAGCGGTAAAGTCCGCCCGATGACTTCAGGGAGTTAAGGCATGAGGTTTTCTCTTTTTGCTCACATGGAGCGCGTTTCCTCTGATCAGGATCAGAAGAAGCTATACGATGAATTCGTCGAGCTGTGCAAAATCGCCGATAAAGGCGGGATGCATGCAGTCTGGACTGGCGAACATCACGGGATGGACTTCACCATCTCGCCAAACCCGATGCTCAACCTCGTGGATATCGCGCGCCAAACATCGAACGTGCGCTTGGGCACAGGCACAATCATTGCGCCGTTCTGGCACCCGATCCGTCTGGCAGGTGAAGCCGCCATGACCGACATCATCACAGGCGGCCGCCTGGATCTTGGCATCGCACGCGGCGCTTATTCGTATGAATATGAACGCTTCATGCCCGGGATGGACGCTTGGGAGGCAGGACAGCGAATGCGCGAGCTGGTGCCCGCCATCAAAGCTCTGTGGAAGGGCAACTATGCCCATGAAAGTGAGTTTTTCTCATTCCCCAAAACCACATCATCTCCCAAACCAGCGCAAGAAGAAGGCCCGCCGATCTGGATCGCGGCGCGTGACCCCAATAGCCACGAGTTTGCCGTAGAGCAGGGTTGCAACGTGCAAGTTACCCCCCTGTGGAACGGAGACGGGGAGATCACTGATCTCATGAATAAATTCAACGCAGCTTGCACCAAATTTTCGGATCACCCTCGCCCCGAGATCATGTTGCTCTTGCATACATATGTCGCGGACAGTGACGAAGACAGCAAAGAGGCCGCCATCGAGCTCAACCGGTTCTATTGCTACTTCGGGGCATGGTTTATGAACAAGCGCGATGTCGATCAGGGCCTGATTGCACCGTTGACAGACGAAGAGATCGCAGCCCACCCGTTCTATACGCCTGAGGCCATGGAGCGTGACTTGGTGATCGGCACAGCAGAAAAAGTGATCAAACGCCTCAAGGCGTATGAAGCATTAGGATATGATGAATATTCGTTCTGGATCGACAGCTCGATGCCGTTTGAGCGCAAGAAAGCCTCGCTTGAAAGGTTTATCAACGGCGTAATGCCAGCCTTCGCGTAAGGCCCAGACAGGGAAAAGTGGAATGCAGATTTTTCAGCAGTATATCGACGGCATGTTCCTCGATGGAAGCAGCCAGTTTGACAGCCTGAACCCTGCAACTGGCGCGCCGTGGGCCAAGATGCCAGCGGCCTCGGTTGGCGATGTTTCCCGTGCTGTAGAGGCCGCAGAACGTGCATTTTTCTCGCCTGACTGGGCCTTGATGACAGCGACAGCACGCGGCAAGCTTTTGATGCAGCTCGCAGACCTGATCGCAGAAAACGCACCCCGTCTGGCCGAGCTGGAGACCCGTGACACCGGCAAGATCATTCGCGAAACAAGCGCACAGATCGCCTATGTCGCGGAATACTACCGCTACTATGCTGGGCTAGCTGACAAGATCGAAGGCGCCCATCTTCCAATCGACAAGTCCGACATGGAAGTCTGGCTCCGCCGCGAGCCTATCGGGGTTGTCGCTGCAATTGTTCCGTGGAATTCGCAGCTCTTTCTGTCTGCCGTCAAAATAGGGCCCGCGCTCGCTGCGGGCTGTACGGTGGTTTTGAAAGCCAGCGAGGAAGGGCCAGCGCCCATGCTGGAGTTTGCGCGTATTTTTGATCAGGCGGGGTTTCCCAAGGGCGTACTCAATATTGTGACGGGTGGCCCCGAGGTTGGCGCCACGCTGACCAGCCACCCAAAGGTCGCCCATGTGGCCTTCACGGGTGGCCCCGAAACAGCACGCCACATCGTGCGAAACTCGGCCGAAAATCTGGCATCCACTTCGCTCGAACTGGGCGGCAAGTCTCCCTTCATCGTCTTTGACGATGCTGATTTGGAAAGCGCGGTAAATGCGCAGGTGTCAGGGGTGTTTGCCGCAACAGGACAAAGCTGCGTTTCCGGCTCGCGCCTTGTTGTGCACGCAACAATCAAAGATGCCTTTCTTGCGCGCCTCAAGGAAAAGGCCGAAGCCATCGTCATTGGCGCGCCAGACGATATGGCAACCGAAATCGGGCCGCTTTGCACCTTGCGCCAGCGTGACAATGCGCTCGCCCTCATCGCGCAATCTGTCAAACAAGGCGCCAAGCTTGTCACTGGCGGTGTCGCTCTGGAGCGCGACGGGTTCTACTTCCCGCCAACCATTCTGGATTGTGACGGTGCCCCGGAAGCCGTCAGCCTGAGTCAGGAGTTTTTCGGGCCTGTCCTGTCAGTTGTCAGCTTTCAAACCGAAGCCGAAGCCGTCGAAATCGCCAACAGCACCCAATATGGTTTGGCGTCGGGGCTGTTCACACAAAACTTAACCAGAGCGCACCGNATGATCCGCGCCATACGTGCTGGCATCGTATGGGTGAACACCTACCGTGCCGTGAGCCCGATCGCGCCTTTTGGTGGCCACGGGCTGTCTGGCCACGGGCGCGAAGGCGGCATCGAAGCCGCGTTGGATTACACCAAGGTAAAAGCCGTTTGGCTGCGCACCAGCGACGAGCCCATTCCTGACCCTTTCGTGATGCGCTGACAGGAGCCGCCCAAAGCGCAAATCGCCCTACTGCAGTTCGGGAAACCCGTGGACGCCGACCAGTTTGTTGTGCATCAAGGCCCTTGAGGCAGGTTACAAGCAGCTGTCATCTTGCCGCTTTTGGTCGCGCGCTACAGGCGCGCAGCACCAGATCACAAGTCACCCGCTCGGCTCAATCCCAACGCTTTTGTGTCGCAACTCAATCGGCAGAATTTGCTCGCTTGGCCAGTTGCCGCTGACCAGCGCATCGCCATATCCTCCGGCCAGCCCAGCCTTTTCCATCGCAGTGGCGGCCCCTTGATAATCGTAATCGAGCAATTCGACGCTAAAGCCATCTTCTGATAGCTTGCCATATCGAGTCTGTGGGCTGCCATCATTCGGCGGCATGCCGATCACACCTGCATTGAACCACGTTACTCCCGCGACTTGCTTTTCGAAAGCTATTCCGCAGTGGCCGCCAATCACCACATCAACTGGTGTACCAATAGCGGCAACCTCTGCCTCAAAGACCTGTGGTGGGCAGGTTGGCCAAATAAAGGCCGCCAAATCTGTCATGCCACCGTGAATCACTGCATGTCGCTGTCCCCGATTTTCAAAAATGACACCGTCAGGCAGGCTGGCCATCCACGCGCGGTCCGAAGAGGACATCCGAGCCTTCGCAAACGCATACCAATCACGCGACAGCAGATCACAGACACTGCCATCCTCGAAACCGCAACCGCAATCATCCGCTTCAGCTTGTAGTTGACGCTCACAATTGCCAGCAACGACAGTCCAGCCGCGCGAGCGGATCAACGCAACACAGGCCGCTGGATCCGCGCAATAGGCAACTACATCGCCGGTGCAAATGACATTTTGCGCTGGATAGTCCGCCGCAATTTGAGCAAGAGCCTGCAAGGCATGCAGGTTGGAATAGGGGCCTCCAAAAATTAGAAGGTCGCCGTCAAGCCGTCCCAACTCTCGAAATTTCATCTAACATCCCCGTACCACTTTACAAAGACTGCGCCAGCGTGGAGGCACAGACAAGCCAATTATCGACACGTTGCAGGCTGCGTCACAAACATTTGTAGTGCGCGTGTGAGACCATCCTGATAGCTGCCGCCAAAGCCTGGGACAGGCCCACACCAAAGGAAATCGACCATGCAACCTGCCGTAATTTTTGGTATTTTCGCCGCCATCATTGCGCTGACCTTGGCCATGACACCGCGGCACACGACCGCCGAAGGCTTTTTTGCCGGGCTCGATCAAGACGGCACTCCACCTGGCTTATGGACTCTCGTACTCAGCCAGGTGACCACTTGGATTTTTGCACGTTCTTTGATGAATTCCGCTATCCTAGGCTACTACTATGGTATCGCAGGCGTGCTGGCTTATGCAGCATATTACATATCATTTTTGACGGGCGGATTGATTGTCGCGCAGCTGCGAGCTGCGGGTGCAGGATCTGTGCAGGATTGGCTCGGCGCGCATTTCGGTACGGTCGGTCAAAGCTGTTACAATCTCGTTGTCTCTTTGCGTTTGTTATCGGAGATTTTCGCCAACCTGATCGTCGTCGGATTGATTTTTGTGGCGGTACTCCCAGAGTTTTCAGATCACAAAAGCCTTGTCATTGTAATCGCAACAGCTCTTGTCTTGGCCTATTCCAGTTGGGGTGGGCTGAGTGCTTCGCTGCGAACAGACGTTATCCAAATGGTAATTTTTCTCGTTGTTTTCAGTGCAGCGTTTGTTGCGCTTCTTGCCTCACCCAGCTTTGATTTAGGCGCGGCGATAACGGCCGAGGGCGTTTCAGGCAGATACAACGGTTGGGTCTTGCTGTTGGTCGCCTTTCTGCAAGTATTTTCGTATCCGGCACATGACCCTGTTATGATGGACCGCGGATTTCTGAGCGATGAAAAGACAACCCGCCAAAGCTTCATACACGCTTTTTGGATATCTACGCTTTGCATTGTGGGCTTTGGTTTCTTCGGCATACAAGCCGCTTTGGTCGGCGCGACTTATGAAGCTCAATTGATCGGAACCTGGTCAACAATGCTGCCCAATTGGGTGTTTGTCGCGCTGATGGTTTCATTGCTCGTTTCAGCCCTCTCAACGCTTGATTCTGCGCTTGCGTCATCAGCGCGGCTGGCCACCGAAGAATTAGGGATGGTGAACCGTAGCTTGTTGGGCGGGCGTTTGGCGATGGTGGCCATTGCTGTGCCCGGAGCGTTGTTGACCTTGTGGGGCAATCAAACCCTGTTTGATGCGGTTGCAGTTTCAGGAACTGCATCAATGTTTTTGACACCCATTTTATTGGCCGGTTTGTTCCTTGATCGTCACGTCAGCCTCTGGGCCTTTCTGGTTAGCTTTTCAGCGGCAATGGTTGGTGCGGTGCTCTACTTTGCACGGGACACCATATGGGCTAAAACTGTTCTGTACGAAGGGCACAAGTATGAACAGCTTTTGCAAATCTGTATTGCTGTATTGGCGATTGGCTTCGCCGCATCAGTGATTGGATCACATCTTCGGCCAACCAAAGGAGAGCGCGAGATCGATGAGACTCCCTGCTAGGCGCAACGTGCCCAGGCTATACTCCTTTAACTAATTAAGTGTAGATAATCTCGCTACGCCCCCCCCCCAAAAAAAATATTTAGCTCTCAGTTATAGTTCACGCCGTAGCCTCAAGATCGGACGGTGTCGAAACCCGTTAGGCTTACAAACCAGTGAGGGTTTCGCTTTCGATATTGGGTCGCCGTCCATCTGCCAGAAAATCTTATTGTGATCTCGCGCCTTGCGGGGTTCAGGCCCGGCCTGGATATCGCCAACGCGGGATCCGTGATACCTCATCCATTGTGCATCAGGGTGGGATGACCAAGGCGAGTAAGCCCCCCTGAACAGACAAACTCGGGAGCCAATCATGTACCTAGTTTTTTCACTCCATCAAAAGCAAGTCGGGGCTCTCCTTGCTGGCTTCGTCTTAGGCCAAACAACTCCCCACATCTGGAGATTGCTCTAACGCATCTTCGAATTAACTCCAGCGCGGATGGATTTCGTCAATCAGCCTGGTCGCTAACAAAAACAGTTCACTTTCTTGATTGGAAAGATGGTCAAATGGGATAGGGCACTTGGGCCCAAGTTCACAATCTAGGAACTCAAGATATTTGGGTAGCGGCGGCAGTGTAAACGCGCCCTCCACCTGAGCAAGCAGCGCAGATAGACAAAGCCCAACACAGAGCCAAGCCGAACTTAAGAAACAAGCCTAAGCGCGAAAGTATGGCGGTCAACACACTTGCTAACGGGCAGCCAGAAGAAAATCTCCGCTCTTCTCAAACTGAGTCCGTCATCGACTGCTACGCAGCGTCTCGCGTTTGCAGTCCAGCTCCAGCGCTTGCTCCCGCTCGACGGCGCGCTCGGCTCGCATGAAAACATCTCTGGCGACGCCAGTGACGCGCGACACAGTCTGGTTGATACGGTGGTGGTGAACTGGGACGAGAAGGCAAAGGCTCATAAGCTGGAACTGCGTGGAGAATTGGTCGCTATACGAAACGCAGCAAGGCCCGCCGATGAGGCGGGCCTTGCTGAAAGCGATATTTCGCTAAACTTGGTTGCGGGAGTAGGATTTGAACCTACGACCTTCAGGTTATGAGCCTGACGAGCTACCGGGCTGCTCCATCCCGCGC
>P_2C_Liq_3_UnCtyDRAFT_100102_pt1 | contig 23267 bp, 22 predicted proteins | sample Pon2CUnioCityCA_3_FD_9720 | JGI IMG/M metagenome (IMG submission 9720)
GATGTTTTGCTTTCATCTGTCGTATCTCTTTCTTCATCTTCGATACTAATATTTTGTAGTTCATCAGGTGATACGAGCCACTCTCTAGTGCTGGTGGCTAAATCAGCCTGAACAGCTATTAATTCTACATGATTTGGTATTTTAATAACGCTACTTATCGATTTTTCTTTATCGATAAAACCTTCGTATAATAATTTATAAGTGTCATTTTCTACCTTAAATATTTTTATTTTAACCATATCAGCTCGAGAGCTTTCAGCTAAATTAATAGTTGTGTTTTCTAATGCTAAAGGTCTTAAATCATGACCATTTGGCACTACCAATGTGGTAATGTCGTCTTGAACATAGACTACGGTTTCTTCTGGGGTGTTTTGAAATTCAGGTGTACAGCTTTGTAATAAAACGATTAATGCAAAGAATAAAATAGATTTTGTTTTCATAATGGGGGTTTTTAAAGATTATTGTTTAGCCCAGAGCAAAATTACAGTGTGCATTACAAATTTTCTTACTGATAGGGTTTTTTGGTTTTTTTGTATCGATAAATTACATTTTGTTATAGATAAATTACATAATTTGATATCATTATAAAACCATTGTTCTTATTTCAAGTGTAGCATCAAATTTAGAACTTCTAAAAATTATTGTCGTATTCATTTTTTACAATGATTCTTAATTTTTAAACAGACACGAGACTTATGAATAGCTAAACTAACCCAAATTACAATTAAAAAAAATGATATTTATCACTTTATATATTTATGTAAATAATGAACTAAAAAGATATACAGCTATTTTTTATTTTGTATACTGCGTTATAAAGTAGAGAAATTATTTTTATGTGAAAGATGCTTACCTTTTAGATGCTACTATTTTTTTTGTTTTAAAACGATCTTAAAAAAAAATAAAATAAGGATACCCAAAATGATATTTAGGAAATAGCATTTTGTTTATAGCGTAATGATGTTTAAATTTACAAAATAATACGTGTTTCACTTGAAAAATTATTTAAAACAAATATCGATAAGCTTATTAGTACTGGTTAGCGTCTTCTTTTTTGCTTTTAATATATATGATTCTAAAAAGAAAAAAGTAGTTTCAGAAGAAATTATTCTAGACGATAAGAATACGAAACCTTTTATCCCTGTTGAACACTATCCTAAAGAAATTACAAAAAAAGTAGATCGTAAATTAGATTCTCTGTTAAAACGCATCAACAAGAGACATGATTTTCATGGTGCAATATTAGTGGCTAAAAATAAAAAGATTGTCTATCAAAATCAGATTGGTTATGCAGATTTTAGAAAGAAAACAGCGATAACAGAAAACTTTACGTTTCAGTTAGCCTCTGTAAGTAAACAATTTACGGCAGCTGCAATCATGTTGTTAAATGAAAGAAATAAAATTAAACTTTCAGATACGGTAAACACCTATTTTCCAGATTTTCCCTATCAGAATGTAACCATCAAAAATTTGTTACATCATACTTCAGGCTTACCAAAGTATTTTTGGGTAGCTGAACACGAATGGGAAGCTGAAGAACCGCCTACCAATATCGAATTGATGAAGCTTTTACCAAAATCAAAAGCACAACGGTTTTTTAAACCAGGGCGTAATTTTGATTACTCAAATACAGGCTATTTTGTTTTGGCTTCTATCGTAGAAAAAGTTTCGGGTACTTCTTTTCAAGATTTTGTTAAAAAGAATATTTTCGATCCTTTAGATATGCATAATTCTTACGTGTACAGCTTTAAAAATGATACAGTTCGGCAAAATCAATTAAAAGGATATCGTTTATACAGAGGTTGGCGTCATTTAACAATTGGCAATACTGTAAATGATGCTATTGTTGGTGATAAAAATGTGTATTCGACATTAGAAGATTTGTTTAAATGGACGTATGCATTAAACTCGGGACATTTAATTACAAAAGAATCTTTAGATTTAATGTACACAAAAGGAAAAACCATATATGGTAGAAAAGTGCCTTATGGTTTTGGTTTTCGTGTAGATGAAAGAGATAAAAATAATATTTATCATTATGGTAAATGGAATGGTTTCAGTACAGCGTTAACCAATTATTTAGAAGATGATTTGGTAGTTATTGTTTTAGAGCACACGAGTTATAATGCGATGAAATCATTAAATCGAAAAATCAAGAAAATTGTAGCTGAAAACTTAGAGGTTTGATAGTAACTAAACCACTACATTCGTTTTTGAAATTGCTTTACTTACAAATAGGATGCTGTCTTTTTAAAAGTTATATTCTTTATCTCAATAAATTGTAAACATCAGTTTTTTATAAAAATCATACAATGCTGAATAGGTAAATTATTTACATTCTTTTTTAAAGCAAAACCTACAGAAGCCAATTCTTTTACAGCCTGTTTTTCGCTCATTTTATGTATTTTTTTTATAGGTATGGTTGCGTCTTCTAACCTGTATTCGATTAAAAATAATTGCCCATCTTTTTTCAATGCTTTTTTAATAGATTGTAGCATTTCTTTAGGATAATTAAATTCGTGGTACACATCAACCATCAAGATTTTATCAAAAGTATTTTCGGGTAAATTGGTAGTTTGTTCGTTACCTAAAATTAACTCAATATTTTTAAGTGCCTTGTATTTTTTATTAGATGTTATAGCAAAGAGCATTTCTGGCTGAATATCAACAGCAAAAACTTTTCCTTTACTGGCTAATGGGGCCATTTTAAATGTATGATAACCAGAACCAGCACCAATATCTGCAATAACATCAGTAGGTTTAATTTTCATATTTTTAATAAGTTTCGAGGTGTTTTCTTCCTTTTCTCTTGATGATCGCTCTAGCCAATTAATGCCTTCATACCCCATAACATAGGCAATTTCACGACCTAAAAACCATTTGCCAATTCCGTTAAAATCGCCTTTTTTAAATGTGTATGTTTTTTTTGAAATATCTTGTTCTTGTGATGAAATTTGAAAACAAGAAAAAATAAATAATAGAATAAAGAATGTCTGTTTCATTTTATAAAAATACCTCTTCGTTATGTTTTTTAGTGATAAGAAAAGTATAAAATTTAGGATAAAAATGTATTTATAAATTCAGTAATCGTCTAGCAGCGTTAAAAGGAGTTGTTTTTCCGTTTTCTAACTGCGCGATTTCTTTTGCTAAGGCTTTTTTTACCTTAGGATTGGTATAGAAATTTGTCTTTAATTGTTGTTCTATGGTAGATAATAACCAGTATTTATTTTGAATATTACGTTTTTCTGAAAAATAATTGTTTTCTTTTGTTAACTTAACATACTCCTGGAGCATTGTGTCGACTTTATCAATCCCTATATTTTGCAAAGCACTTGCCGTTAAAACCTTTGGCTGCCATTTGCTCTCTTTTATCGGATATAAATGCAAGGCTCTGTTAAACTCCACTTTGGCAATTTTCGCATTTTTTTGATTATCACCATCCGCTTTATTAATTACAATAGCATCCGCCATTTCTATAATTCCTCTTTTAATGCCTTGCAATTCATCGCCAGCACCCGCTAATTTTAACAATAGAAAGAAATCAACCATAGAATGCACCAAGGTTTCTGACTGACCAACGCCTACGGTTTCAATTAAAATGGTATCAAAACCGGCAGCTTCGCATAAAATGATGCTCTCACGAGTTTTTTGAGCAACGCCACCCAAAGAAGTTCCTGATGGAGAAGGTCTAATAAACGCGTTATCATCAGTCACCAATTGTTCCATTCTGGTTTTATCGCCTAAAATAGAACCTTTATTTACAGAACTACTTGGGTCTACAGCTAAAACTGCCACTTTTTTACCTTGGGCAGTAAGGTGTTTTCCAAAAACTTCAATAAAAGTACTTTTGCCAACTCCAGGAACGCCTGTAATACCAATTCGTATGGAGTTATTGGCATAAGGCAAACACAGTTCTAAAATTTCGTTTGCTTTTATTTGGTGATTTGCATTGGTACTTTCAACTAAAGTGATTGCCCTGCTTAAAAAAGTAATGTTTCCTTTTAAAATATTTTCAACAAAAAACGCAACAGAATTCTGTTTTACTCGGCTTCTTTTTATTTTTTCGGCACTTAAAAAACTGGTTGTTTCTGGTTTAGAAACTCCGTCTTTTTCTTGCAAAGCAGATTGTTTTTTATTCATTGTAAGAGTTAATATGTAAATTTAAGGATTTAACAGCGAAGAAACGCAAAGATTTTTTCGCAAAGTTCGCCAAGAAATGATAAAAATGTTGTGCAATTTTCGATTTCTTTTTGATTCTCGGCGTTTAAATTTAAAATTTTTGCAACATCGCTAAAAATATATCGTCTATAAGATAACAATATTTGAATGCAACCAACGAAACAGCTACATCAATCGATCATAGATCAATGCAAAAAGAATGATGCAAAGGCGCAAATGCAATTGTACAATTTGTATTGTAAAGCAATGTTTATCGTATCTCTAAGATATGTTAAAGATACCTATGTTGCAGAAGATCTAATGCAAGAGGCCTTTATAAAAGCATTTAAAAATATAGATACGTATAAAAATGAAGTGGCATTTGGGGCTTGGTTAAAGCGAATTGTTATCAACCAAAGTATTGATTATTTAAAGAAAAAGAAATTAGAATGGGTGTCTATAAACGAAGAAGTGACTACCATAATTGATGATGAAGATTGGACAATAGAAAACACGATTTCTGTAGATGCCATCGTAGATAAAATAAATAGTTTAAAAGAAAAATATAGATTGGTGTTAACCTTATACTTGTTAGAAGGTTATGATCATCAAGAAATAGCGCAAGTATTAAATATTACAGAAAATACATCTAGAACACATTTGTTGAGAGGAAAAAATCTATTAAAAGAACAACTGAAAAACACGAATTATGCAGCAGGATATTAAAAAAATGATGACTGACTATAAAGAAGAAAATAGAGCGTTATCTTCTAATCATTCACAGAAATTCGAAAAATTATTGATGCAAAAAATGCATCGAGAAAAGCCAAAAAAGAAGCATTATACATGGTTATCTATTGCTGCCTCAGTGGTCTTACTAATTAGTTTGGCTATTAAATTTTATCCAACTCATAATATAACGCCAAATTTAACAGGTACTGAAATAGAATCAGCACAAAAAGAAATTAGTTTAGGAAGTATTTCACCAGAATTTAATACCATAGAAACCTATTATACAAACAGTATAAATCTAACAATTAGTGAGTTAGAAATTACAGAAAATAATAAAGAAGTTTTAGAAGGGTATTTAAACAAAATTGCAGAATTAACACAAGAATACAAATCATTAACCAAAGAGCTCAATACAAAAGGGGTTAATGATGCTACTATAGATGCATTGATGAGTAATTTACAATTACGCTTACAGCTGTTACAACGTTTAAAAAAACAATTAAAACAACTTAACAATTTAAACACAAAACAACATGAAACACAAGTTTTATAAAAATACCATTACTGCCATTGCTTTCTGTTTCTTAGGAACAACAATAGCACAAAAAGTTGAGAAAAAATTCACAGAAAACTTTAAAGTCAAGACCAATGTTGAGGTTGCTATAAATGCCACCAATACAGAAATTAATGTAACTACTTGGAATAAAAATGAAGTACAAGTAGATGCTTTTATAGAAATTGAAGGTTTATCTAAAGAGGAAGCAGAAAAGTATATTAAAAATATGAATTTTGAAGCTTTAGGAAACAAAAACAAAGTAAAAATTACTTCAAAAGGAGGGAGTATTCAAAATTTTAAAGGTGATTTTGTGTTTTTTGGAGATAAAAACTTCAATTTCCCAGATATTACCATTCCGGATATTGATATAGAAATTCCTGATATAGATTTCGATTTTGACAACCTATTTGAAACCTTAGATACTTTAGAGGAAGATATCATTAAAAATGGTAACTATTCTTTTGAGTATGATGATGGCGAAGATCGTATTGTCATTAAATCTAAAGATGATTGGGAAAAATTCAAGAAGAGTAAAAAATATGATGTTTTTAAAAAGAAAATGGAGGAGAACGCAAAACAAATGAAAATTAATGGAGAAAAATTAAAAATTGAGTTATCTGAATCTAAAGAAAAATTGAAACAGATCAATAGAGAAAAAATTCAAGAAGAGATTCGAAAAGCAAAAATAGAATTTCAAAAAATAGATAAAGAGCAACTCAAAGAACAGCTTGCCAAAGTTTCTGAAGAATTGAAAAAAATGAAATTCAGCTTTTCATCTGAAGACGATAATATGTTTATTAATGGCAAAAAAGTAAAAATTAAAAAAAGATTAGAAATCAAAGTTCCAAAAGGTGCAACTTTCGATTTAAATACACGCCATTGTAAAGTAAAACTGCCGAATACTATTGCTTTTGGTAACGTAAAATATGGCTCTTTTGATGCTCATAATTTAAATAGAAGTAACCTAACTATCGATTATTCCCCAGTAACCATAAACGATCTTAATGCCTGTACTTTATTTTTAAACAATGTAACTGATGCTAAAATAGCATCAGTTACCAATACAACTTTGAGTAATAATTCTTCAGGCGTTCACGTGCTAAAAATCAACCAAAATGTAACTCTTTCTGATAAATTTGGCGAATTAACTATCGACAGTTTTCACCCCAATTTTGGTGAGTTTATTTTAAATTTAAGTCAGTCTGATGCCACTTTAATTCTAGGAGATGTTCTCACTAAATATAAATATCAAGTAAATAAAGTGAACATGAAGAACGAAAATATAAAAAAATCAAGCAAGAGTACATCAACCAAAAACGTAATAAAAGTTACTGGCGATTATAGTAGTATCGTCATAAAATAAGCTGCTATTATTTTACAAAACTTCTAACAAATTCCATTTCGTTATTCTTTTCAAAGTACCTATCTTTATCGCCTGTAAATAGTCAGGTATTTAATGGAACGCTACAAAGAAAATCAACTTAAAATATACAATTCCCTAACAAAATCTAAAGAAGATTTTAACCCGATTATAGAAGGTTATGTGGGTATGTACGTCTGTGGACCAACAGTATATAGCAATGCACATTTAGGAAACGTAAGAACGTTTATGTTCTTTGATGTAGTGTACAGATACCTATTGCATTTAGGCTATAAAGTACGTTACGTGCGTAATATTACAGATGCTGGTCATTTAGAAAACGATGCAGAAGAAGGCGAAGATAAAATTGCCAAAAAAGCGCGTTTAGAACAAATTGAACCAATGGAAGTTGTGCAGCGTTATACTGTAGATTTTCATAATGTTTTAAAAAACTACAATTTTTTACCACCAAGTATAGAGCCCACTGCAACAGGTCATATAGTAGAGCAGATAGAAATGATTAAAGAAATCATTGAAAAAGGGTTTGCCTATGAGGTTAATGGTTCGGTTTATTTTGATGTTTTGGCATACAACAAAAAAGAGAATTACGGAATTCTTTCTGGTAGAAAAGTAGAAGACTTAATTCATAATACACGAACTTTAGATGGGCAATCTGACAAGAAAAACCCACAAGATTTTGCACTTTGGAAAAAAGCAGATGAAAGACATATCATGCGTTGGCCATCACCTTGGTCTGATGGTTTTCCGGGTTGGCATTTAGAGTGTTCTGTAATGAGTACTAAATATTTAGGAGAACGTTTTGATATTCATGGAGGAGGAATGGATTTAAAATTTCCACATCACGAATGTGAAATTGCACAATCTAAAACCTGTTCTGGTGTAAAACCTGTAAATTATTGGATGCACACCAATATGCTGTTGTTAAACAGTCAGAAAATGGCAAAAGCAACTGGGAATTTTATTTTACCAAATGAAATTTTATCCGGTAATAATACAATTTTACCAAAACCATTCTCGGCCTCTGTAGTTCGTTTTTTTAATATGCAGGCCAATTATAGAAGCATTTTAGATTTTTCTGGTGATGCTTTAGAAGCCTCTGAAAAAGGACATGCTAAATTGATGGAAGCTATTTATTTTCTTGAGAAAATAGAGGCTGGAAATACCTCAACATTTAATGTGCAAAAATGGAAAACAGATTGTTATGCAGCAATGAACGACGATTTTAATACGCCTATTTTAATAGCACATTTATTTGATGCGGTAAAATTGATTAACCAGATTAAAGAGAAAAAAGCGAGTTTAATAGTTGCTGATTTAGAGGAATTTAAAACTACCATAAATGCATTTGTTTTTGATGTGTTAGGGTTGATGAATGAAGCATCTCAAGACAATTCAGAAAAAGTAAAAGGAGTTGTGGAGTTGTTAATAAAACTAAGAAAAGAAGCCAGAGAAAACAAAGATTGGGCATTATCTGATCAAATTAGAGATGAATTAATTGAACTTGGAATTCAATTAAAAGATGGTAAAGAGGGTACAACTTTTTCAATAAACTAAATTGAAGAAGGTTCTTTCATATCCATTTATTTTGCTTGTTCGCTTTTATCAAGCAGCAATATCTCCATATACACCAGCAACCTGTAGGTATTCTCCAACATGTTCACATTATACTATAGAAGCTTTGCAAAAACACGGTTTGTTTTCTGGAGGTTGGTTATCTTTGAAACGAATTTTTAGTTGTCATCCTTGGGGAGGCAGTGGTTATGATCCTGTGCCAGAGAAAGAACACTAAAGCAATAGAATAAAGAGAAAAAGACACAAGGCTTTGAACTTGAAATTTTGAAATTTAAAGATTGAACAAAAATATATGAATTTTTTAGCAATAGAGTGGGATCCATCATTAGGAATAGATTTAGGTTTTTTTGTCATAAGATGGTACAGTTTAATGTTTGTAGCAGCATTTTTGTTGGGTTTACACCTAATGAAAAAAATATATGTCGAAGATAAAATTCCAGCAGAAAAATTAGATACATTATTTATGTATGTTTTTATATCCATGTTAATTGGTATGCGTTTAGGTGATGTTTTCTTTTACAGTTGGGATTATTATCAAGATCATTTATTAGAAATAATTATACCTTTTAAGAAAATTGGCGGCGCTTGGAAATTTACAGGCTTTACTGGTTTTGCGAGTCATGGAGCTGCAATTGCCATTCCAATTGCAATGTACTTTTATGCAAAAAAACATTTACAAAAACCGTGGTTATTTATTTTAGATAGGTTAGGTATTATGGTAGCTTTAGCCGGTTTTTTTATTAGATTAGGTAACTTTTTTAATTCAGAAATTTACGGAAAAGAAACCGGCACAGATTTTGGAGTTATTTTTAAATCTGCAGGAGAAACCGCGGCAAGACACCCCACACAACTTTACGAATCATTAAGTTATTTACTCTTATTTTTTGCATTATGGTATTTATATTGGAAAACAGATAAAAAGAAACATATAGGTTTTCTTTTTGGTTTGTTTACAGTAGTGCTTTGGTCTTTACGATTTTTTATAGAATTTTTAAAAGAAGCACAAGTAGATGGTCGAGAAGATTGGGTCTTTAATGCATTAAACACGGGTCAAGTTCTTAGTATTCCTTTAGTATTACTTGGCATATGGTTAATGTTCAGAAAAACAACTAAAACTGAACCAGTAGCTTAATGGAAAAATTAAAAGAAAGATGGGGTATAGATAGCAATTGGGCTGTACTGGCTATTTTTATTGTTTTTGCAATTAATGGTTCTTTCGCGGCTTGGGTGGCAAAGCCAATTACGGCTTTTTTAGGCTTGTCTCCAGAAACAATATCGTCTTGGTTATATTGGCCTTTAAGGATACTGCTAATTTTTCCTATTTATCAATTAACCTTGCCAATTGTCGGCTGGTTTTTTGGTCAATTTAAATTCTTTTGGGCTTTCGAGAAAAAGTTTTTAAGTAGACTTGGTTTAGGTTTTTTATTTAAAGAAAATCATTAAACATCAATCGTAATTGTTTTTTCTTCGGGTTTAATATCTTCTTCTTTTGCAATTAAGTAGGTGTAAATCCACATTAACGTAAATGTTGGTACGATATCAGAAAATGGAATAATTTCTTCAAAGAAACTAACAACTCCTGCAACTTTACCCTTTGTACCTTTGTACATTCTTGTCATTAAATAACCAGAAATTGGCGCCCAAACAAAATCTACTGGGATAAACGTAAAAAAACCAATAGCATCTAAAACAATGCTTAATCCTAATTTTTTATATTTTTTATTCATATTAATATCAAATCAAAATTCTTGCCAAAAAAGTATAATTTATTATAGAAAATCCTAAGTTTGCTAAAAGTAACAATTCAAAATGAATTTTAAAGATTTTATTGATAAAATTGATGCTATAAAGAATGCAAAATTAGGAGGTGAAGCGGCTCAGTTTAAAATGGCTCCGAAGTTGCGTTTACAATACAATCAAGATAAAATTGNGGCAAACAACCCAAGAAAAGCGGCTGTTTTGGCTTTGTTTTATCCGAATAATAAACNAGAAACGACTTTACTTTTAACACAAAGAGCAAGCTATAAAGGCACACATTCTGCACAAATTAGTTTTCCTGGAGGTAAAATNGAAAAANATGATAAAAACTTNGCAGCTACAGCTTTAAGAGAAGCTTTCGAAGAAGTAGGCATTGCAGATAAATCTGTAGAGATTTTANGAGAGTTAACCGATGTTTATATTCCGCCAAGTAATTTTTTAGCAACACCTTTTATTGGATTTACTCAAAAAAAACCAGCCTTTACCTTAAACCATGAAGTAGCACAAATTATAGAAATTCAGTTACGTGATTTGTTAGATGATAAACATTTAACATCCGTAAATTTAACAACTTCGTACATGAAGAATATAGATGTACCTTGTTTTAAAATTAACAATCATATTATTTGGGGGGCTACAGGTATGATGCTTTCTGAAATTAAAGAACTGTTAAAATAGTAAGTTCTTAAATTGTTTTGTAATTTTGTTAGCTAAACCAAGTAAAAAAACGAAGACAAATGCCTTTATTTAAAAGGAATCCTTTTGGCCATTATTTATTTATAAAAAAGTTTATTATCAGACTTTTTGGTCTTGTTTCTCACGGACGCTATCGTAAGTTTAATAGTTTACAAATAGAAGGTTCAGAAATTTTAAGAAACTTACCCGATAAAAATGTTTTGTTTATTTCCAATCATCAAACCTATTTTGCAGATGTAGCAGCAATGTTTCATGTGTTTAATGCAGCTTTAAGTGGTAGAGATGATTCTATTAAAAATATAGGTTATATCTGGCATCCCAAATTAAACATTTATTTTGTTGCTGCTGGAGAAACGATGCGTTCGGGTTTATTACCAAAAATATTTGCTTATGCAGGTTCTGTTTCTATTGATAGAACCTGGAGAAGTGCAGGTAAAAATGTAAACAGACAAGTAAAAAATTCTGATATTTCTAATATTGGTAAAGCCATTAAAGATGGATGGGTAATTACTTTTCCTCAAGGTACAACCACACCTTTTAAACCTATTAGAAGAGGTACTGCGCATATTATTAAAACGTATAAACCGGTTGTTGTGCCCATTGTTATTGATGGTTTTAGACGTTCTTTTGATAAGAAAGGATTAAATATTAAAAGAAAGAATGTGTTACAATCTATGGTGATTAAAGAACCATTAGAAATTGATTATGATAATGAAGAGATTTCAGATATTGTGACTAAAATTGAATATGCAATAGAACAGCACCCTTCTTTTTTAAAGGTACTTTCTCCTAAAGAAGCCGAAGAATATATTAAAGAAGAAGAAGAATTGAATAAAAAAAGAGAGTTTTGGAGTGCATAGCATGGTATTTGTTTAGTAGTTCATATTGCTTTTAATAGCTGTTTTTAGAAGTGAACAATGGCTTATTTATCATTGAGATCAGTTGGTTTAGGTAAAATAGATCTTGGTGAATGCGCTTATAATTATTAGTTGGGGATTTTAATGACACTACCAGTGCCTAAAATACCAAGAACTTGTAAGTTTCTTTACGAATAATCAATTTTTACCTTAGTTATCTATTCCTAGATGTCATTATAAAATGAAAATAATTTACGTCTGAAAGTGCCAAAATGTTGTGCTTTTGTGGCTTCTTTTTTTTATTTTTGATGAGCTATCAATTTAAAGCATTATCAAAATGATAAAAAGTCCGTTAACCCAATTAGAGCAGTTAGTATTAACTTCAAAAGCCAAAAGTTTTTTACGAGAAATTTCTAAATGGACGTTTTTCTTTTCCATTTTAGGGTTTATTAATATTGCTTTGTTTGTACTTGCAGCAATAGTCATGATGCTTGGGGTTTCAACAAATTTAGATTTGGTTGGGCAGCAACAGGGTATTCCTAATCTTGGTCTTATTTTAGGGGCATTTTATATAGTTATTGCTATTCTTATGACTTTTCCAGTATGGTATTTGTTTAAATTTTCAAGAAAAATGAAAGAAGCGCTAGCCAGNAAAAATGATGATACTTTGGCAGATGCTTTCGAGAACTTAAAATCTCACTTCAAGTTTATTGGGGTATTAACAATTATTGTAATTTCTTTGTATGTGTTGGTCTTTGTTTTTTCGATTTTAGCGGGTTCTTTGCTTTAATTATAATTCATATGGAATCTATTTGTTGTTTTTGTAAATTCTTACCCATTTAAAAAAACACCAAACGTACAAGCTTTCAAATTCTTCTGAGTCTTGTTGTATTCTAAAGTTACCCTCTGAAGCAAATATTAAAAACGGCGTTAATTGCTGTGTTTGTAACCAATAACTATAAGTGTTTGGGTTTAAAAAATTATCAGCATAATTTACGGTTACTTTTTCGAATCCTTTTGATTTTAGAATTTCTTTGATTTTTAATTGATTTCTGTGGTAATCCTCTAAATTGTAGATATGTATTCTTATCGAATCTCGGTTTTTAGGATATGTTTTTGCTGCGATAATATCTAAATGCAGACTGTTTTTACCAATAAACAAATAGCTGCCTAAATACAATAGAAAAAACACGAAAATGATGTACAGTCTATTTTTCATAGCTGAAACAATTTTGAGCTGCAAATTGGTATTTTTAATCTACTAATTTTTATTCTGTGTAGTATCCTTTTTCTTCTTCCCCAAAAGATTTCCTAAAACACCTTTAATTTTGTCTTTTGCATCGTCTTTTTTTGTGGAATCTTTTTTTATACCCAACAAATCCGTCAACTTGTTTTTTCCTTTATCAATTAAACTCTGTTTTTGTTTCTCTACCAAATCTTTTACTAAATTAGAGGTGGCCTCCTTAATATTGGTAGAAAAATTAGGACTCGAAAAATTTCCTGTTAAATTTGTTTTTACGGGTACACTTTTAACTTCGNCAGCATCTTTTGGTGATAATTTTGCCAATAAATTGGTAACTTCTGTNCCTAAGTATTTTACAGGCAAATCAAAATTAATAGTATAATTCATCACATTGTCAAACGTATGATTCCCAGAAATTTCTAACCCAATATCTTTATATTTAATCGGAATTGGTTTTACATTTACTTGTCCGTCTTTAAAAGCGAAATAGGCATTAATTCCGTCTAAATTTAGTTTGCTTACATCTAAAAAATCTACTTTACCATCTAATAAAGACAAGGCTTTTGAGTTGCTGCTGTTTAATTTTGGATCTAATAATTTTCCGAATAAATTACCAGTTATGGTTTTTAAATTCGGCGTCATATCATCATTTAAATTACCAGCAACATTAATGGTAGAATTTATTTTACCACCAATTGTTTTGGCAATAGGCGCAATTGCTGCTAACATTGTTAACTTGGTAAATGAATCTGAAATGTTAAGTTGATCTAATTTCAAATCCATTTTAAAAGTCGACGTTTTTCCTTTTGTAGACACATTACCATCAAAACCAATTTTGCCTCCAAAAATATCTGATGTTAAATTTTGCAAGTTTACAGTTTCATCTTTTACATAAAGTGTTCCTGAAACATTGTTAAGTTCGATGTTATCATAAGTAACTTTTTTTGCATTAGCAATAAATTTACAGTTCAGAAAAGCTGGAATTTTAAGCTGTGCACTTTTTGTAGTTTCTTCGGTTGTTGACTTTTCTTGCGATAAAAAATCATCAACTTTAAAATTAGTTGAGTTTAAGGTAAAGTTTCCTTTTAACTCTTGATCGCTGAATAAAAATCCGTAGAAATTATCTAAATTTCCTTTTATAGAGACATCAGAATTGCCTGTTTTTGCATCAAATTCATTTAATTTTATAGAATTAGTGTTAAAACTGATTTCGGTTTTGTTAATGTAAAATGCATTTGCAACATCTTCGCCATCATATTTAAAATTAGTAACGCTTACGGTTCCTGAATTTTTTACATTTTGATACCAACCTTTTTCAATAGAATTCATATCAAAACTTGAGGAAACATCGGCATTTAAAATTCCAGCCAATTCTTTTTTTAAAGGGGCAGGATACACTTTACCAATATTTGCCAAATTCATTTTACCCTTAGCNGTTAAACTTANCTTCGGGTTTGTGGTTAAATTTGCAATGTTTGCAGTTGATGAAAATACATCATCATCAATTGTAAAGGTTAAGTTATTGATGTTAACGTAAGTGTCTTTTGTGTTTCCTGTTTGGTTAACAATTTTGGTATCGATATTTATATTTTTAACCGCTTTTGGTAAATCTGCATATTTAAATAGTGCATTTTTTGAGGAAAAAGAAATATCAAAAGCCGGAATTGTGTTTTCTGATAACTTCCCTTTTACAGTGCCTTTTAAATCGAAATTACCTTCTGTTTTTATCGTTGATAAATTCCCAGAATATTGTTTTGGTAATAAGGCTAATAGGTTTTTGAAATCGGAAGTTGGTGTTGTAAAGTTGATATCATACAGCTGATCATCATCTATCAACTGAATAAAACCATCAAAATTTAAGGGCAGTTGATTAATATAACCCGTGTTTTCTTTAAATGAGTATTTGCTATTTTTTAAGTCGATTCCTAATAGCGCATCTAAAGAAATAGCTACATTACTTATGTAGTTCACATTCTCGTAATCAAAAGATAAAATGGCTTCAGATTTGGTGTTTAAATCTAAAATATCAGCTGCAAAATTTCCTTTTCCTGTATGGTTAATGTTGTTTAAATGCACTTGCATGTTCGAGCTTCTATCGATATAATTAAAGCTCATATTCTCTAAAGCATATTCTTGAATATCTAAAGAAAAAGACGATTCATTAACGGCATTTTCGACAGTTTCTTCTTTTTTTATGGCGATATCATAATTGCCTAAATTTTCTTTGTTAAAGATGATATTGACAACGCCATCATTGGTGCTGATACTTTTTAATTGAAGCGTTTCTTTCGCACGTTTAAAGAGTTCAGTAATGTTCATACTTAGGTTTAACTCTTTAGCTTTATATAACGTATCACCCACAAAAGGTGCTTTATTGGCAACAACAACATCACGAACAGAAAGATTGGCTAAAGGGAAATTTTTAAAAAAACTCAAATTCGTTTCTGTAAATGAAAATGTTGCATTCATGTTATTATTAACGGTTTTCGTAACTAACTTTTCTATTTTATCTTTAAATAAAAAAGGGGCAGAAAATAAACCAATAATTATAGTGATTACTGATATTAAAGTCCATTTTAAAATTCTTTTCGCTAAGGAATTTTTTTTCTTTTGGTTCATAATTATAATCTAGTTTAATTTACTTACAAAGTTACTCGATTTGTAAAATGATTTTTGTTCATAAGATGTTAAATGTACCTTGAATGCAAAAAAAAAAATCCAACTATTTTCTTTTAGAAGATAGTTGGATTTTTAGATGTATATGAAATCAGCTAAAATTACTGCTGATATTGTTCAAAGGCGTCCATATATTGTTGTTTAACAGTATCCCAATCTGTAGTACTAATACTGTAAATACTGTAAATAAAGTAAAGACCATTAATACTCAAAGCTACTAGTGCAAAAGTTTTAGCAGTTTTCATTGCCTTAATATCTTCTGCTTCATATTCTTCAGGAAACTCTTCAGCTTCTTTTAGTTTTTTATTGGCAATTAAAAAAGAGGGTAAAGCAACCAGAATTCCTAAGCCAAAAAAACAACAGCATAATAAGCTTAAAGAGGATAATACATAAATTAAGGTAGTGTTCAGTTTTTTCATTTTGTTTTTTTAAATATTGATTTTTATAAGATAGTTGATGATCATTATTGATAAATTCACATAAGCTAAACTACTAATTATTTTTTTTGATTGTTTAAATTTTAGTTTAAAATTTAGCAATATAAATAAAAATAAAAATATAAGTGTATATACAGCAGGGTACATTTTAAAAGCGTCGATAAAATTACCGTGAAGTAATAATACAAATGAGCGCTGAAAACCACAGCCCAAACATTCTAAACCAAAAAAGGTTTTGCTTAAACAGGGTAGCATATAATCTTCTAAATTAATGCCCATTTTATGATTTAAAAGGGTTCATTCCTGGAATGTTTGGCATACCACTTTTTGCAGCAATTGCCATTTCTGTTTCATTAATTTTAGAGGCTTTTGCGATGGCTTTGTTAAGGGTAATAATTAAGTAATCTTCTAACTCTTCTGCATCTGCAAGTAAGCTATCATCGATACTAATTTTTTTAATTTCTCTATTGGCGGTTAATGTTACACTAATTTTACCATCCGCAGAAGTTTCATCAACAAAAACAGAATTTAATCTTACTTTTGTTTTTTCTACCTCTTCTTGGGCTTTTTTTAGCTTGTCCATCATTCCAGATAAGTCTCCAAACATAGTTTTTCTTTTTTAAGATTTTTAACAAATTTACAAATTTCAAAATAAATCATAGAAGGCTAAAATCAAGAAAATAGTAGTTTCAGGTTAAGATTATGTATTATTTTTGCATTCGCTTGTAAATTGATAGACAAAATGATGAAAAGTACAGACGCAAAAACACCAATTGCAGAAAAAATACCAACAAAATTAGTAAAACATAATGATGTTAGAATAGATAATTATTTTTGGATGCGTTTGTCTGATGATCAAAAATTAGCTCCTGTAAAAGATACAGAAACCCAAAAAGTAATGGATTACTTAGAAGCAGAAAATGAGTATTATGATAAAGTAACTGGCTATACCAAAAAATTTCAGGAAGCGTTGTTTTTAGAAATGAAAGGCAGAATTAAAGAAGATGACGAGTCTGTACCTTATAAAAGCAATGGCTATTTTTATAGTACACGTTTTGAAATTGGCAATCAATACCCAATTTACAGTCGTAAAAAAGAAACGTTAGCGGCAGCTGAAGAAATTTTGTTCGATGTAAACGAATTGGCAAAAGGCTTCGATTATTTTAAATTAGGTGGACTAAGTATTTCGCCTAACAATAAATTAGCCGTATTTGCCACAGATACTGTAAGTCGAAGACAATATTTTTTACGTTTCAAAAATTTAGAAACTGGAGAAATTTTCAAGGATATTATCGATAATACCACTGGAGGCGCAGTTTGGGCAAATGATAATACCACTATTTTTTATACCAAAAAAGACCCGACAACTTTACGTAGTTCAAAAATATTTAGACACGTTTTAGGAACTCCAAGTACTGAAGATGTAGAAGTGTATCATGAGAAAGATGAAACCTTTGGTACTTATGTTACCAAATCAAAATCTAAAAAATACATTATCATTGGTTCTTATAGCACGCTGTCTACTGAAGCACAATTTTTAGATGCAGACAATCCAACAGGCGAATTTACAATGCTGCAAGAAAGAGAAACTGATTTGGAATATAGTGTGGCGCATTATAAAGACCATTTTTACCTTTTAACAAATAAAGACAACGCCACCAATTTTAAGTTGATGAAAACATCAATATCTAAAACATCAAAAGAAAATTGGGAAGATGTAATTCCGCATAGAGAAGATACACTTTTAGAAGATTTCTCTATTTTTAAAGACTATTTGGTTTTAGAAGAACGTACAAATGGCTTGAATAAAATCCGCATAAAACGTTGGGACGAAACACAAGATTATTATTTGCCCTTTGATGAAGAAACCTATTCAGCAGGTGTGCACGGAAATCCTGATTTTGATACCAATATGATACGATATTCTTACAATTCGTTTACCACACCAAGCTCTGTAATTGATTTTAATATGAATGATTTTTCTAAAGAAATCAAAAAAGAACAAGAAGTTTTAGGAGGTAAATTCAACAAAGAACATTATATAAGTAAACGCGTTTGGGCAACTGCTAGAGACGGAAAAAAAGTAGCCATTTCTTTGGTGTATCATAAAGATACAGCGCTAAATGCAAATACACCACTCTTACAATATGCTTATGGATCTTATGGTTATACCATTCCAGATAGCTTTTCTACAACACGTTTAAGTTTGTTAGACAGAGGTTTTGTATATGCTTTGGCACATATTCGAGGAAGCGAATATTTAGGACGTGAATGGTATGAAGATGGAAAAATGTTGCATAAAAAAAATACGTTTAACGATTTTATAGATTGTTCAAAATATTTAATTGATAACAATTATACATCACCCAAACATTTATATGCAATGGGAGGTTCTGCAGGTGGTTTACTAATGGGCGCTATTGTAAATATGAATCCAGAACTGTATAACGGAATTATTGCTGCTGTTCCTTTTGTTGATGTTATTTCTACCATGTTAGATGATAGCATTCCATTAACAACTGGCGAGTATGACGAATGGGGAAATCCGAATGAAAAAAAATACTACGATTATATAAAATCATATTCTCCCTACGACCAGGTTCAAGCAAAAGAATATCCAAATATGTTAGTTACTACAGGTTTTCATGATAGCCAAGTACAGTATTGGGAGCCTGCAAAATGGGTTGCCAAATTAAGAGAATTAAAAACAGACAACAATATATTAATGCTACATACCAATATGGAAGCTGGTCATGGAGGTGCTTCTGGACGTTTTGAAGCTTTAAAAGAAACTGCAGAAGATTATACGTTCTTTTTAGCCTTAGAAGATAAACTGGTATAATATTTAAATCCCTAAAATCAATTTTATAATTCAATTAGGTTACGTACTTTTGCAGCTGATTAAAATTAAAAATTAAACGTCATTTTAAACATATTGAGGCAATCTAAAAGTACTAAAAGATTGATTCTTGGTTTTAAATCTTATAGATGTTTTACTTTTTAGAATCTTAGAATGACAAGAAATCAAGGAATTAACAATACTATTTTAGATTTGGTTGGAGAAACACCATTGGTGAAACTTCAAAGAGTAACCAAAAAATTAAAAGGTAATTACTTCGCTAAGTTAGAGGCATTTAATCCTGGTTTATCTCAAAAAGACAGAATTGCCTTACATATTGTAGAAAATGCCGAAAAAAAAGGGATTCTTAAAAAAGGAGCAACTATTGTAGAAACTACTTCTGGTAATACCGGTTACAGTTTGGCAATGATTGGTTTGGTAAAAGGCTACAAATGTATTTTAGCAGTATCAGACAAATCATCACAAGATAAAATCGATTTGTTAAAAACAATGGGAGCAGAGGTACACGTGTGTCCTGCAAATGTACCGGCTGCGGACCCAAGATCGTATTACGAAGTTGCCAAAAGAATTCATAAAGAAACCTCAAATTCTGTTTATATTAATCAGTATTTTAATGAGCTAAATAGTGAGGCACATTATAAAACGACTGGCCCTGAAATTTGGGAACAAACGCAAGGTAAAATAACGCATTTAGTCGTAGCAAGTGGCACTGGAGGTACTATTTCTGGAACGGGTAGATATTTAAAAGAGCAAAATCCGAATATAAAAATATTGGGAGTAGATGCCATTGGTTCTGTATTAAAAAAATACCATGAAACTGGCGAGTTAGATTTAAACGAAGTGTCGCCCTATAAAATAGAAGGTTTAGGTAAAAATTTAATTCCCACTGCAACCGATTTTGATGTAATTGATATTTACGAAAAAGTAAGTGATAAAGATGCCGCTTTTGCATCTCGAGAAATTGTAAAAAAAGAAGGTATATTCTGTGGATATACTTGTGGGGCAGTTTTACAAGCCACAAAGCAGTACGAGAAACAACATTATTTTACTGAAGATAGTTTTGTGGTACTTATTTTTCCAGATCACGGATCTCGTTATATGAATAAAATTTATAACGATACTTGGATGAAAGCACAGGGTTTTCTATAAGCCGTTAAAACTACTTCACAATTTGATAAACTGCAAAAAAAGCGGTTAATTTGCAGTTCGAAACAAAATCAAAAATAACGATTATGGTGAATGACTTATTTGATAGAATAATTGCAGATAAAGGACCATTAGGAAAGTGGGCAGATAAAGCAGAAGGCTACTATGTTTTTCCTAAATTAGAAGGACCAATTTCTAATAGAATGTCTTTCAATGGAAAGAAAGTAGTTACTTGGAGTATCAACGATTATCTAGGTTTGGCCAATCACCCAGAAGTTTTAAAAGTTGATGGTGAGGCTGCTTCAGAACATGGAATGGCATACCCGATGGGAGCTAGAATGATGTCTGGACATACACCTTTACACGAACAATTAGAACGTGAATGTGCGGAGTTTGTGAATAAAGAAAAAGCGTATTTATTAAATTTTGGATACCAAGGTATCATGTCTGCCATAGACGCTTTAGTAACCAAAAATGATATTATTGTATACGATATAGATACACACGCATGTATTATAGATGGTGTTCGTTTGCACGCTGGTAAACGTTTTGTATATCGTCATAACGATATGGAAAGTTTTGAAAAAAACATCAAACGTGCTCAAAAAATGGCAGAAAAAACAGGTGGAGGAATTCTAGTAATTTCTGAAGGTGTTTTTGGAATGCGAGGAGAACAAGGACGTTTAAAAGAAATCGTTGCGTTTAAAAAAGAATATAATTTTAGACTTTTAGTGGATGATGCCCATGGTTTTGGAACCTTAGGAGAAGGAGGAAGAGGCACTGGTTTCGAACAAGGTGTACAAGATGATATTGATGTGTATTTTGCCACTTTTGCAAAATCAATGGCAGGTATAGGAGCTTTTTTAGCAGGAAATAAAGATGTAATTCAGTTTTTACAATACAATTTACGTTCTCAAATGTTTGCTAAATCATTACCAATGGCAATGGTAAAGGGGGCATTAAAACGTTTGGACATGATACGTACCATGCCAGAATTAAAAGCCAAATTGTGGGAAAACACAAATGCCTTACAATCTGGTTTGCGCAATGCTGGTTTCGATTTAGGAACTACCCAAACCTGCATCACTCCAGTATTTTTAAAGGGTGATATTCCTGAAGCAATGGCAATGGTAAACGATTTACGCGAAAACCACGGAATTTTCTGTTCTATTGTAGTATATCCTGTTATACCAAAAGGATTAATTATTTTAAGATTAATACCAACAGCAACTCATACGCAAGAAGATATCGATGAAACCATCACTGCGTTTTCTGCAATACGAGAACTTTTAGAAAATGGTACTTACAAAAAAATTGCAGCAGCAATGGTGTAGTTTTTTAAGATTTTATATAATTTGAAAACCGAGCAGTTTGCTCGGTTTTTTTATAAACTAGAATAACTGAATGTAGTTATTAAAACTAATGTATTCCGAAAATAAGTACGAGAACTCAAACCGTAAGAGCTATTTTTTTAGTGAAATTTATCGTCTTAACCTTCCTCTTTAATTGCATTTTTTAAAAATATTTAGTTTTAAGTTATTTGTAACCAGTATTTTATAATAATTGTTTTTATTTATTCTAAATAAACTTTGATAAATTATTATTGAGTATTATCTTTGCTAAAAATAAAATATTATTTAAAATTAATCTTAATAAAAATGAGAAAAGTAATTTTATCACTTGCAATCGTAGCGTCATTAATGTCTTGTAGTTCATCAGATGAGCCTTTAACAGCTGAAGTTCCAAATGCCTATTCTTTTTCAAGAAATGGAAATTCTACAATAGAATTTAGCGATCAAACTACAGAAATACGAATGGGAGATGAATTAGCTGCAGCTTTATTAAATCCACTAAAATCAGGAGCAGACTTAGCTGGGATGTTTACAAACTCAGGCAATAAATTTTCTGACGCTGCATTAAATGTATCTTCTAAAAATATTATAAGTAAAACTGCAGCATCAAAAGATTTGTTTGAAATGAATTCGTCGGATGCAACTAAAATTAAGGCTGATTTCGACACTTGGATTGCTGCCCAAGCAGACGAAGTTTTTCCAAATTGGAATAGCAATGCAGCAAAAGGGGTAGCTGGGCAACTCCAAGAGGCTGGTGGCGGTCCTGTAAGGTGGGTTAATGCTAAAGGTTTAGAATACGATCAAGCAGTAGTTAAAGGACTAATAGGTGCGCTAATGGTAGATCAAATTCTAAATAATTATTTAAGCACTAGTGTTTTAGATGCAGGGAATAATATAGACGATAACAATAATGGTGTGCTAGTTACTGGTAAAAATTATACCAATATGGAGCATTTATGGGATAGCGCATTTGGTTATGTGTATGGTAATGAGCAAGATATAACAGCGCCAGTTTTAAATGTAGATCAATATTTAAATAAGTACGTAAACAGATTAAAAGGCGACCCTGATTTTGCAATGATCCCCGACCAAATTTATGAGGCTTTTAAATTGGGTAGAGCTGCAATTGTAAGCAAAGATTATAGTACTAGAGATGCACAAATACAAATTTTAAGAGAAAAAATATCTGAAATTATCGGCATAAGAGCTGTCTATTATCTACAAGTTGCTAAAGCTACTTTAGCGAATGATAAAGGAACTGCTTTTCATGATTTAGCCGAAGGTTTTGGCTTTATTTATAGTTTACAGTTTACCAGACAACCAAATTCTACAGAACCTTATTTCACAAAAACAGAAGTAGACAGTTTTATAAATACCTTAATGCAAGGTGATGGCTTTTGGGATATTACCACATCAACTTTAGATGAAATGTCAGAAACTATAGCAGCGAAATTTAACTTTACTGTTATTGAAGCGGGTAGTTAATTTTTTAAAAATTGGTAGCGAAATACGATTTTATTTACATTGTTTTTTGCTACTTTTGTCTCTTTATTTAGAATAAATAAAAACTATAAAATGAAAAGATTTCTATTATTTTTTTTAACCATTTGCCTGGNATATGCTTGTACTTCATCAGGAGAAGANGATCCATTAACTGCAGATAATTTCGATAGAAAAGTTATGCTAANCCACATTGCAGACAATATTATTATTNCTTCTTATGAGGATTTTGCAAGTAAAATGGAGTCCTTAAATTCAGTTGGAACATTATTTACTAACAATCCAACACAAGCCACTTTAGAAGATTTAAGAGTTTCTTGGTTAGCAGCTTACAAGTCTTGGC
>P_2C_Liq_3_UnCtyDRAFT_100103_pt1 | contig 23166 bp, 32 predicted proteins | sample Pon2CUnioCityCA_3_FD_9720 | JGI IMG/M metagenome (IMG submission 9720)
CTCTGGCGTGGTGGTAAGTACAAGTGTAGAATCTCTAGTTCTATTCTGAATGAGATTGACAAAGAAGTTCTCGAAAATTATCGAGAGCATCATGGACTTATGCCTGCACCTGAAAAAACGGTGGAACTGTAATGAATATATGGGGCAAACAAGAGTTTCTATGGTTATGTGCATTCGTGTTTGCTTTATCGGTCTCTATGGGTATGTTAGGATATACACTGGGTTACGCAGTAGGTAATCAAGAAGGCATAATCCAAGGTGCACAGTATCACTATACAGGTCAGTATGAATGCGCTCAAGCGCTTGACGAGATTATCTGTAAGGAGGTGAAACTATGAGTTGGGGCGCAGTATCTGCTAGCCTTATAATGGATCTAGCAAGAAAAGAAGGTGTAATGACTCAGATAGAAATGGAGTTTACTGATGTGCCTGATATGTGGGTATTTGTAAGACCTGAGTTTCTTACGAGTGTTGCTTATGGTGGTTCTTATAGGGTAATACGAAACGGAAAAGCAGTTAAGTCTGGTAGTACAGGATTTAAAGACCACCCATTCTTTGCAGGCGTGAGAGATAATCTAGAACTTGAAGGATACATCAAGTGCGAGAGAAACTATAGCAACGGTGACCGTGTTCTAAGACCGTTCTACTTTAATAATATATTGCTAGAAGAAGGCGACCCGTTCAGTTCTGCGGTTGGGATGAAGTATCGTTTCGGTGATGAAGAGAACCACAACTACGGTGAAATCAAAGAAGGGTTGCTGAACTATAAAAAGGTGGATGATGATAACATATAGCACAAACTTCATGGGACCGATGAGCATACAGTGGTACGAAGAACGTAAACTGACAAAGAAAGTCTATAGAGCTCACCGCTCTAGTGCTATTGCTAAAAGAAGTGGTGCGAGAGTCGGTGATGTACTGGAGTGTACTGAAATCACTACTTATTATGCTGGTGGTCGTATTGACATTCGTGATGATAGTAAAAAAGGTTATGACGGTTGGGATGAATACGCATTATTACCAATGCACGGAGAAGATTGGAATGAACTATCAAAATACCTTGATGGCCTGAAAACAGAAAGATTGTTAGATTATGATGAGTTGATATTTCTTTTTGAAGAATGGAACGGTAAAAAGATTAGATGGGCACCTGACCCAATGGTGAAGTAATGAAAGAAATAACTGATGCTGAATATGAGTTGTTTCAGCAACTAAAAACTATCTGGAAACACTCAGTACCCAAACAATCTGGGGCTTATTTTATCTGCGGTTCTGGCGGAGAAAAAGACGAACATGGCTTACCCGAAGCTATTATGGTTTGTCCTAGCGCAGGATTAGACTATTTTAAAATATACAAGAGATTAAAAAATGGAAACAGCGCTAATATGCCTAGCTCTAAACATGTATCACGAAGCTAGGGGAGAGCCTCTTGCAGGAAGGATAGCAGTAGCTCAGGTAGTAATTAACAGAACCCACTCCCCTCAGTTCCCAAACACTATATGTGATGTAGTAAAACAAGCTAAAACTTACAATAACCATCCTATACGAAACCAGTGTCAGTTTTCTTGGTACTGTGACGGAAAAAGTGACAAACCAACAGATCAAACTGACTGGGAAAAAGCAGTAAATCTTAGTACTTCTATACTACTAGACAACATACCAGACATAACAGAAGGTGCATTATATTACCACGCTACTTCTGTTAATCCTTACTGGACTAACCACTATACTCCAGTAGTAACAATAAATAACCACATTTTTTACCATTAAAGGAAACATCATGAAACTAATTAAATTTGAAGCCCCTTGGTGCGGGCCTTGTAAAGCTTTGTCTAAAATTATGGAAACTATCGAACTTCCTTATAAACTAGAGGTTGTTAACATTGACGAAAACCCAGAAAAGGCTATGAAGTATCGTGTACGTGGAGTACCTACTTTAATTCTTTTAGACGATGAAGAAAAACCTACTATTACAAAAGTAGGCTCTTTAACAAAACAAGAGTTTATAGATACATTTATTAATTAAATTATAGGAGTTTATCATGATTGATGTTTTAGGCCATCCTATTGAAGTTGGAGCTACAGTACTTACAAACGGTCATTATACAGCTTCTATGAATACTGTAAGCAAAGTAGAAAAAGTAACCGCTAAAGCAGTTTACACTAATATCTATGCTACTTGGTATGACTACAAAACCGGAGAACTCCGCACAGGACAAAAGCTTATGCGTAGACGTCCTAACCAATTTATTGTCATTGATAAACAACTAGACTACAACCAAAAGAATTACCCGGAGAATATGATATGAGTATGTTATTTTCATATAAGTATGTTATAATATACTCATATTAATATACTATAGGAAAAACCATGCCTAAAAGAAAAACACATGAAGAATTTATTGCTGAATTAAAAGTAAAAAGACCAGACGTTACAGTTTTAAGTAACTACACAAATAGTACATCTTTTGTCAAATTGTTATGTGAATGTGGTTGGAAATATACACAAAGACCTAACAACTTACTAACAGGTACAAAAGGTTGTCCTATTTGTGGTAATTCAGGTAATAGAAGTCAAACTACTGAAACTTTTACAGCAAAAGCTAAACGACTTCATGGCAATACTTATAGTTACGATAAAGTAAAATACACAAATGCTATAGAAAAAGTTCTCATAACTTGCCATAAGCATGGAGATTTTTTTGTTACACCCCATAATCACCTATCAAACAAAACAGGATGCCCCATGTGTAATAGCACACAACGTTGGTCATACACTGAATGGGAGTCTGTGGGCTTAAGCAGTAAATATTTTGATGGGTTTAAATTCTACAAAATTCGATGCTATGACCCAAACACAAAAGAAGAATTTTTAAAATTAGGAAAAACTTATCGCCCTATAGGTATTAGACTTTATGACGTACCTTATGAATATGAAGTGATAGAAATAGTAGAAGGCTCAGCCAGATTTATTAGTGAGCTAGAAACCCAACAATTAAACTTAATCAAAGAACAAAAATATACTCCCCTTAAATCTTTTAAGGGTATGACTGAATGTTTTGTTTATAAAGGATATACCTAATGTCAATGTTAGCTCAAACTAAAGAACTTCTGCAAAAAGAAGGTGCTTTTACTGGGGAACAGAACAAATACCTGCAAAACGTAATTGAAGCTATTAGCTTTCCTACTATCGACCCTAGAATGAAGTCAGTAGTAGCAGTAGCACAAGTTACAGCTTTTGCTAGCCAGTTTAGACGTAATATTAAACTATGGGACGACCATACAGAAGTGCCTATCAATGCTATTTCTTTTGTCATTACAGGCTCAGGCGCAGGTAAAGATTCTTCCGTAAAAGCAGCACGTAAGTGTTTTAAAAGTGGTTACAAACTACTAGAAGAACATGCCCATAAAAAAGCAATAGCCTTAGCTATCGAGCAGGCTAGAGAAGAAGATCAACCTAATCCTACAGATGAAGCTATTTACAGAGGTTACTTAAAACCCGTACCGCCTGTAGATATTATGCCTACAACAGGCCCTGGTTTGATCCAACACATTAACGACATCGGAGATTTAGAGATCGGCTCTGGTTTTATGTACTCTGGCGAGTTTTCAGACGAGCTAGCATATAACCAAGACATGGTAGAAAACATCAAAACTCTATCAGAAATCTACGACACTGGTGACAAAGAAGTAAAATACACAAAGTCTATAGAATTCCGTTCTAAAGCAATTACTGGTCAACCAGTTTCTGCTTTGTTTGTTGGCTCTCCAGGCCATATTCTTTACGACGAAAGCACTAAGAAAAAATTTAACATTGCATTTATGTCAAAACTAGCTCGACGTAGCTGGTTCTGTTATGCACCTGATAAAATTGAAGAACAAGTCTTTGAAACTCTAGAAGACTTCTGGGAGTACGAAGAAGCAATAGAAGACGAGTCTAAGCATGCAAGAATTGGCATGGATATGACAAGTCATAGTATTGTAGAACATCACTTAGACTATCTTGGAAAAGAGATTACGGTATCCAAAGAAGTAGAACGTTTATACAAAACCTACAAAAGATACAACAACGACCTAGCTGATATGCTACCTAACCAAGAATCTACGTACGCACTTATTCGTAGACACTTGCAATGGAAAGCACTAAAACTAGCTGGTGCGTTTGCGATTATGGATAAAGCTGATGAAATTATTCCTCAGTATTTTGTAGAAGCTATTCGATTCTGTGAAACTCTAGACAAAGACATGGAAGAGTTTGAAAGAGACCTAAATAAAGCTCCTCACGAGCTCTTGGTGGACTTCTTTCATACTAAGACACTAGTTGACGGATCTTCAGAGATCAGCACTCACGACCTTAAGAAACAAGGTTTTATGAACAATGTTTCTAGTCCTAAGCTAAGAGAAATGGTATCTCTTTGTGCAGGCTACGATAAGGACTCCGTGTACTCTGTCATTAACGACGGTGCTGCTATTCACTATGAGCCTATTGTTAAGACAGATGTAATTAATGTGACTTACAAAGAAATCGATTGTTCGTCTCTTAATGCAGCTATCGCAGAAAAAGATTATGACAAAGCTAGACAAGCTAAACATAACATTGCGTCTACTACTAACTATGGCTTTGACTCTGCAGACACTACGTTTGCTGATTTACCACTACTACTAGAGCATGACTACGCTTTCTCTCCTTTCCGTTTTAAAGACGGTGTAAGAAGAAAAGAAAACTTAGAATCAGGTACTAAGTGGGTAGTACTAGATATCGATGAGTCTCCATTGTCTGCTGAAGAAGCACACATGATGATTGGTGATATAAACCATCACATAGCGCTTACAAGCGACAATAACAATCAATTTAAATTCCGAGTACTACTAGAACTAGATTCAGAAGTACACCTTAACGCTATTGCATGGAAACATTTCTACCTTAAGATTGCAGATGACTTAGGCTTAAAGGCAGATCCTTTGCCGCAAGCCCAGATCTTCTACTCTTATGGAGGCAGAGATGTGTACAGCAATACAGAGGCTTCGCCAATCGAAACGCGTGATTACTTAATGTACGCAAAAGACATGGCGTCTGACAGAGAAAAACAAAACAGAGTAATGTCTACAGCACAAAAACGTGCTCAGCTTAACGATCCTACAACTACTTTTGAATACGCATTTGAAGCTAGGTATGGCGAAGGTTCTCGTAATATGTACCGTATGATGAGACATGCCCAGGACCTAGGTGCTACTGAAGAAGAAGTTATATCGCTACTTGAAGATGTAAACGAGTATTGGGAATCTCCAATGCATGATGAACGTCTTGACAAGCTTAAGGAACAAGGCCGAAGACTCTTCTAACAACAAAACAATTTAACTTATATTTACGGAGTACTATATGATATGTCAGGTATATAAAGAAACTTCTGAAGATTGGTATCCATCATACCGCCTTAGCAGTTGGTCTAACGAGATTAAAGATAGTGATACTAAACTAGTTTGTGTAACTTTTACCCCTTTACTCTCTCCTCTTGCAACACATGAAGAATACAGAGTACATGTCTGGGGGGCTGATGACTGCGGCATGGAAAAAGATTTTACTAGCGAAAAAAAAGCTTGGTGCTGTTTTCTTGAAGTAATTGGACTAAAAGATGTTACATTTAAAGAGCTATTAGATAGAGAATTTGTTTCCGCATAGAAATGCTAAATAACAAAAAAACGCTAATAATAGTATATAAAAGGAAAATAAAATGATTCAACAAGAATACAAAAATAACGTACAAAATGTAAGTGGTGAAGTAAAGACTACAGGTTTCAATATCGAAATTAATGAGTCTATGTTTCAGATGCTTACATCTAACGTCTACAACGACCCTATGCTTGCAGTAATCCGCGAATGGTCTACTAATGCCTGTGATGCATGTATTGCTGCAGGCAAAGATGTTAATTTTTACGTTCACCTGCCTACTATAGCAGTTCCTACTTTTTATGTAAGAGACTATGGTACAGGTCTTCCTCCAGAAGATATTGAAGGGCTGTTCAGTAACCTAGGTGCCTCTACTAAAAGAGGCTCTAACGATTACAACGGTACTTTTGGTTAACGTAAATACCTATAAGTCTTTTTATACTACTGCATGATGAAAATAAACAAATGATAATGTAGTACTATTTAAAGAGTGTAGGTATGTTACACAGCCGTGCTATACAGTAATGTATAGTATTACTATCTCTCTAATTGCTGGGAACTCCAGTCAAACTATTAGTAGGATTCTACGCAGAAATGACGTAGCGACCCCTTAAAACCTAATAGGTATGGACAATCAGCAGCGAAGCTCCGTTTAGGAGAACGTTCAACGACTAGCCGAAAGGCGTAGGGCTTAAGTAAGCTCGAAACGGGAGATATCCTTATAATAAGTCCTTTGAAAGTATTCCGTTTAATGGCATATTTTAGTCTTTAACAAAGGACTTATCATGAAAGAAATCTACAAAAACGTAAAAGGTTTTGAAGGGTACTACCAAGTATCTAACTTAGGAAACATAAAATCATTAGGTGCTTACAACAACCGTAAAGAAAAGTTATTGACTCAAGAAAACACAAAAACTAAAAGTGTATACTACAAAAGAGTTAAACTACATAAAAACGGCAAATACACTCGATTTTTAGTACATAGACTAGTTGCTATGCACTTTATGCCAAACCCTAAAAACAAACCTCAAGTTAATCACATTGATAATAATACAACTAATAACACTGCTGAAAACCTAGAATGGTGTACTGCTTCTGAAAACATGCAACATTCTAGAAATCAAGGCAGACAAGACAAAGTAACCGCTTTAGCTACAATAGCTATGCGTAAAGCTAACTTAGTTAAGTCTAAAACTAAGTACGATGTTTTTATTGGCACTGACCTTAATGGACGTGTACTAATTAGTTACAAATCTTGTATTAAGCCTAACGGCAAGCCTAGGTACAAAGGTGTATTTAAATGTGTTAACTGTGATTCTACGTTTACAGCAGAGCTAGACTCTTCTATTAGGAATAGTAAAAGAGAAAAGCCTTGCTATTGTAGATCTTGTTCTTCTAAGTATAAGGATAAAGATATAGTCTAGTCTTACGTGAAAACGTAAGCTGCAAGTAATGTTGCGGGGTAGAGCTAACGACTCTACTTGAATATAACGATCGGTCGTATGGCAGGCCTTGCAATGGCAGATTCTTTTACTGTTGAATCATTTTATAACGGACAACTACATTCTTATGTAATTAGTGTACAAAACGGTATTCCTGTAACTATGCATTTAGCTACAGAACCTACCACAGAAGAAAACGGTTTAAAGCTTAGCATTGCCGTAGAAACTAAACATTTAGGCCTTTATGCAGATAAAGCTGTAGAACTATATAAATACTTTGATCATAAACCTGAGCTAAATTTAGATCTTTGTCTTGAAGTAGACAAACAAAAAGTTATATCAGACGACTGGTTTATTAAAGAAACCCAAGATCGCTGGGACAGAACTAATTATGTAGTAATGTCTCAAATATTATATGAGATACCAACTAGTGACGAAGTAAAAACGCACGACTTTGCTAATCTAGTAATGAAAGTTCCTCCTGGTTCTGTATCTTTTAACCCTGGTAGAGAATCTTTATCTTTAGACCAAAAAACAATAAATTTTCTAAACGCACAATTTGACAAAGTAAAAGAAGAGTATTTACATAATGCTATTTTAACAATGTCAGAAGCAGAAAACGATAAAGAATTGTATGCTATCTTTAAAGATTTAACTTTTAGTGCTCCTAAAGACATAGCTCGTCAAATAGACGCAGAAGACTTTTTTAGCGATCATTTTAAAACACTTTACGATACTGCTTTACCTAATCGTTACTATTATACGCTTAGTAATTCTTCTATATATAACTATGTACATGCCACAAGCAGTTTTTTAGCTAATACTAGCAACGAGTTACGAATTTCGTATAGACCTTCTTATAGAACAAACTATAAACCTTTAAACTACGAAAACCAGCAATCTACAAGTTCGTTTTTTGAAAAAATACATGTAATTGTAGATGTAAAAACAAAGTACAAATATTACATAGAAGAAGAGTTTGATGAGCAAGATACAATTTTTATCTGGCAAAGAGAACCAGGAAAAGACATCGAAAGTGCTGTAGAGCATGCAAAAAATTATTTAGATACTCTAACTATTCCTTATGTATTAGTATCTGACTTAGTTACTAAACATGGTGATACACCTACAAACTCTAAAAAAGAGAATAGACAAGATGATAATGTTTTTGCTAGTCACATTTGCAGCTATGGTATGGTGTCTAAAAGCACTCTAGTTACAGATGCTGACCTTAAAAACCAGCAGTATTTGTATGTAAAACTAAGTAATACTACACCTATTTTACAAGATGCTGATATTACAGCTAGTGAGTACTTTTTAGGTTATAGACTTTTAGAAAGAACAGGAACAGATGTTCCTTCTATCAAAGGTGTACCCAAAAAATACCAAGCAGCAGTAGATGATTTAGACAATTGGATAGACTTTGAAACTTATATTAAAGAAGCTTTAAAAGAAAAAACCTTTAAAGTTCCTGTAAAAGGAGAAATACCTAAGCTATCTCATACTGCTATTAATCTAACAAATGTAAATAACTTCCCTACTCCTATACAAGACCTGTATTTTGAGATCAGAAACTATAACCAGTTTACAGAGCAATCTGATTTTATAAACTGTGAAACTGCTAAACATTTTCTTGATAAACTTAATGTAGAGTTTGTAGAGTACGAACCAGAAAGAGAGGTAGATATGGAAGTGATTGAAAGAGTTTACCCTAGAACCTATGACCTTTTAAGGGACAGTGGAGTAAATTATTATTTACCAAAAAACTTTATTTCTGAATTTGCAAAAATGGAAGAATATTATGCAACACGTCCGGCTGACTAATGACTCATACGTACTAAAAACTAGTCAAGGCCTAGTTACTCTTACACGTAAGTCATTTAACTTTAATAAGATAGCTAAGCTGATACAAGAAAACGCAGAAGAAAAAGACATATTACCTCTTTTAGAACCTCCTGAAAACATGACTAGTTTGTACGAAGCTTACTTATATAAAGAAGTAGATAAGATTTTTTATATACGTGTTAATGAAGCTTCTACAGAAATTATTGATTTAAGTTCAGGAGAAGAGGTATACGTACCCAGAACAGAAGATACCACCTTTTTAGGTGTTTATGCATCTATTCATGGGATATTAGAAGATTGGCCAGAATACGCTTTATAGGAGGCTCTAATGGCAGATAAAAACTACTTTAGCTACAACAGTGGCAAAGACGTAACAAAAGATGCTTTTAGGATTGGAGCTTCTCAGGTAAGTCGTTTTTTTGACAACACCTCACAATGGTATAGAGAACATCTTCTAGGAGAAGAAGGGTTCACAGGAAATACTGCAACACATCTAGGTACCGTAGTACATGCAGGTATTGAGATGTTTGTAGATACTGGAGATGTAAACTATCAAGCTATAGAAGACTACGTCTTATCTATACAAGATCCAGAAGTAGACCAGCAACACATATTATCTCAGTATGAAGCTATGATAGGAGTAGCTCTGCCTTACGTAGAGCGTAATATGCCAGATAAGGTAGAAGAGTTCGTATTTCACGAAATACTTCCAGGAATTGGCGCTGGAGGCTCTATAGACGCCTTACGTGGTAACACTATCATGGATTGGAAAACTACAGGAGCAAAAACGCTTCCTACCAGATTTTCTCGCAATTACTGGTTCCAGCAAATGACATACGCATGGGTACTAAAACAAAAAGGACACAACATAGACTTTTTGAAACTAGTGTACATCAGTCAAAATGACACAGGAAGAGTAAGCGAGAAAACAGGGAAGCCTCTAAAAGATTACCCATCGCAGCTAGGGGTAGTTACAGAAGAGGTTACCCAAGAAGGTTTAGACCTTATTGAATCTTGCTTAAAGTTGATTGCAGAATCAGTAGATACCTGGAATAAACATCCAGAACTAAGACATTTGCTTTCTCAAGACATGCGGTTAAAACCTAAAGCAAAACCAATATTATTTAATAAGGAATAAACATGAAAATTACAGTAAAAAACCAAGAAGTACTTGAGTACTTAGATTTTTTGTATAAAAAAGGAGAGTTGCATAAAGTTCTTCCAGAGCTAGAAGTTCCAGAACGACTACTGTTACCTTATCTTGATTTTAAACAAAAAAACATCTTTCAGGAAGACTATGAAGAAACCTACGAAGAACCTTTTCAAGTAATCTGCAAAAAAGAACAAGAAGAAGAACAGTTATCAACTACTGATAGCAATACCACTTCTAAAGGGCGTAACTTTGGCGGTTTTGAAAATGCAATGAACGCATGGACAGAAAGTGAGCATATAAGACTAAAACATTTTGTAAAACAGAATACGTGTATTAATTATATGTCAAAAGCTCTAGGTAGATCACCTCAAGCACTAAAACAAAAAGCTCGCAATAACCTAAGCTATAAATACCTTAATGGCTCTTGGATATACAAAGGAAAATAAAATGGCAGTAAAAATCTTAATATCAGCAGAAGCCAATTCCGGCAAAACAACGCTGACAAAAAACTTAAAAAATTCTTTAGTTGTAAGTCACGATGGTAAACGTTACCCGTTTCCTGTTCCTCATGTACTTGTACCTAGTTTTGATAACGTTCAAGAACTTATCGATACTACTATACAGAAAATTGAGGCTTACAACGAAAAGTTTAACTCTTATCCAGATACTATCGTATTTGATTCTGTATCTAAGATATTTGACACTATTCATGCTAACTGCAACGAAAAGTACAAAGGCTTTGTAATCTACAGCGAACTAGATAAAGAAATTGTAACTTTTACATCGTTTATCGAGAACTCGCTAATCGCAAGCAATATGAATGTTGTTCTTATTTCTCATGCATTGTATGATAGCGACACTGCTAAATACAATCTAGTGGGTAAAGGTCGAATGGGCCTTGCTGCGTAGTGATACGTAGTTAGTATGGTGACACATACAACACTCCTCTAATTGACTGGGACTCCCTTATAGCCTATAGCACTGCCTGCAGTAGTAATACGTGCAGTAAAGTAAAAGAATATAGGATTGGGTAATCAGCAGCTAAGCATCCTTACAGGATGAAAGTTCAACGACTAGCCGAAAGGCGTACCGTCAAGTGACGGGAAACGGGGAGCAGTTGGTATTCGCTAAGTGAAGAGGTTTATAGTATACTTACTTAATATTTTTAAGGAAACTATATGTACCACTATACTTATCTAATCAGAAGCAAAACTAGTAAAATGAAATACATAGGCGTTCGTTCTTCAGTAGCTAAACCTGAGTATGATAATTATTGGAGTAGTTCTAAGCATCTACCTTTAGATGTAAAAAACACGCACAGTAAAAGAGTACTTAAAGAGTTTAGTTCCAGAAAACAGGCTATAGAGCATGAAATATACTTACACCATAAATACGATGTAGGCAAAAATTCTATGTTTTATAATAGAGCTAAACAGACTACGTGTAAATACGATACTACAGGGGTTCCTAACCCGCATAGTAAAGAAACACGCAAAAAACTTAGCCAAGCTTTAAAAGGTAAAAAAAGAACTGCAGAAATGGTAGAAGCCATGCGGAAACGTATGCTTGGTACTAAACAATCTCTTGCTACGTGTAAAAAACGTAGCGACTCCATAAGAAAAAATGGGTCTAACAAGGGCATAAAAAATTCTGCTTTTAGTCCTTGGTACATTTCAACTACTAGTGTTACATATTTATTTATTGACGTAACTAAAGCAGATCAGTCTGTTTTACACGGACATTATAAAAAATATTATGCTGATTTACAAAAAAAGTTCCGTAAAAACGGTTTCGTAGTAACTAAACGTTATGGAAAAATTGTTAGTATGGGATTTATACCAACTTGAAGATATAGTCTAATCTGCATAGAAATATGCAGCAGCACTTAGTGCGGGCCAAGGTTAACGCCCTTGGTTGAATATAATGTCATTCGCAAAACGTGGCGGGTTCTTAGCAGAAGTAGACGAAGCATTGTTTATTGAAGTTAAAAGCAATAAAAGAACAGTGCATATTCGATCTACTAAATTACCTGCACGTTCCCTGCAAGAAGACTTGCCAGATAATGTCCTGGTAGATGATTTTAATCTGCAAGATCATATCCAGCATTTGGCAGAAAATGCGAGCACTGTCGACGACTTTGCTCTGTAACATCCAGGGGGAGTAATCCCCCGTATCTATTTTAAACTATAAAGGAAACATTACCATGAAACTAACGGTATCCAAAAAACAAGACGCTATCAAAGATGGCGGTAACGGCGGCAGCTTAATCAATAAATCTGGTATTTATGATGTTGTCTTAAACTACGTACAAATTGCTGAAACTAAAAACGGTGCACATCAGCTTAATTTTAACGTAACTAATCAAGGCATGGCACAAACTATTTGGGGCCCAATCCTCTTAAGTAAAGATGGCCGTGTTAACGAAATCACCCAAGGTCTGTTAAACCGCTTATGCATTATTGCAGGCATGGATGATGGTCAAGAGATTGAAACTGAGACTCAAGAGTACCCAGTAGGTCGTGACCAAAAATTAACTGAAATGGAAGTAATTCCGGAATTATGCGACATTCCAGTTAAAATGCGTGTACAAATGGAATATGGTTTGTATAATGATGCATTACAAGAGCGTAAAGCAGTTAAAGCTTTCTATCGTGAAGATGGTGCTACAGCTGCCGAAGCCGAAAGCGGTGAGAACATTGGTGCTCGTTTAGCTATCGACGAAGAAAAGTACGCTAATAACGTTACTTACAAAGACGGCTTAACGGAAACTGCCGTAGCAGAGATGATCAAAGAGAAAATCGATGCTGCAAAATCAGGATCTTCTGCACCAGTAAGAAAGACTGCAGCAGCTCCTAAAGCAAAACGTCCTTTGTTTAGTAAGTAATTATTTTAATCTAAACACAAGGAGCCACTTATGACTACAATAAGTGACAGCGAAATGGTAAAACTGTGTAATCAGTTTTCTTTAGACGTAAAGCAAATAGCAGAGCAGATAAAAGAAGATTACCCTGGTTACATAGTAAGACCTAATCGTATCGCCAAAAGAATTAATTCGTTAAGAAAAAAAGGTATGCTACCTTTAGATTCTGGAAACTACGTAAGTAGCGGCGAAGTCCTTAAAGGGTCATCTACTTTATACGATGAAGACGGTAATATTAAACTTCAGTGGGTAAAGACAGATATCGATAAACAGACTGCGATAGATACTATCAAAGAATGGATAGAGACATGTGTGGAAAACTTGCCTAAGTTTAAGAAAAAAGATTACCAAGAAACTAATATTTCTAGTGATCTACTTGCTGTATACCCTCTTGGCGACCCTCATGTCGGCATGAAAGCGTATAAAGATCAGGCTGGTGACAATTGGGATTTAAACACTGCGCAAGAAGTATTTTGTGGAGTGTTTGATAGGCTTGTAAAAACTGCACCTCATTGCAAAGAAGCAGTAATAGTTAATCTAGGTGACTACTTTCATAGAGATAATGTAGCTGGCGTCACAGAACGTAGTGGACATTCACTAGATTCAGATGGCAACTACCTAATGATGGTAGATACTGGTATCAAAATTATGATACAAATGATTAACTCTGCTCTTGAGCACCATGAAAAAGTTAAAGTAATTACTATTATAGGTAATCACGATGACACTGGTGCTATGTTTTTACAGGCTGCCCTTAAACATATGTATGAAAACGAACCTCGTATAGAAATTGAATGTACTTCTTCAGTATTTCAATACTTCCAACACGGTAAGTGTTTTTTTGGAGTACATCATGGTCACACTTGTAAAGCTGATAAACTACCATTAGTGATGGCAACTGATAGACCTAAAGAATGGGGTAATTCCTCGTTCCGATACTGGCTAACAGGTCATATCCATCATGACAGCAAGAAAGAATACTCTGGATGTTCCGTGGAATCATTCAGAACTCTCGCAGCTAAAGATGCTTACGCCTATAATGGTGGCTATAGAGCTGGTCAAGACAGTAAAGCCTTGGTAATACATAAAGAATACGGCGAAATTGAACGGCACACAATCAATATCGCTCAAGTTTTGCCATAATTGTGCCCTCCCAGTGCAGCCCTCTTCGGAGGGCTTTTTTATCTCTAAAACAATAATAAAAAATAAACGGAACTTCTTACATGAACTTAACTGAAGAACAACAAAACGTAGTAGACTACATAAAAAATGTAACACAACCAGAACTAGTCCTTATAGATTCTGTTGCAGGCAGCGGCAAGACTACGTTACTTACAGCTATAGCTAATGAAGCTCCTTTACCAAATAGCTTATACTTAGCATATAACAAAGCCATTGCCACTAGTTCTAAGAAAAAATTCCCTTCGTATGTAGACTGTCGTACAACACACTCTCTTGCATACGGAAAAGTAGTATTCCCTAAAGATCTTAATGTAGGATTTTTTGGACCTAAAATGGTTACAGAAAAAATTGCCTACTCTAATAAAGCTATGCTTGTAGAAGACATTAGAGAATACTGTCTATCTTCGTACCTTACATACAAAGAGTACGCAGAAGCTAACAACAGAGTAAATACTGCTCTAGCTGACAAATATCTAGGGCTTATGTCTTCAGGTGCAATTGAATGCACACATGACTTTTACTTGAAAGAGTTCCATAAAGACCTAGCTGCTAATAAAATAAAAATGAAGCCGTACGGTCTTATCATGCTAGACGAAGCAGGTGATCTAAACGAAGTTACACTAGAAATTTTTAAATTGCTTCCTGCAGAAATAAAAGTTGCTGTAGGTGACCCTCACCAGAACATTTACTCTTTTAACCATACTATTAATTGTTTTGACCGATTAAAAGGCCAAGGAAAAACATTTAAACTGTCTAATTCTTTTCGAGTACCTCAGCACATTGCAGAGCGTGTAGAGTCTTTTTGTAAAGACTACCTAAACCCTGACATGGAGTTTAAAGGAATAGAATCTGACAAGACTGCTATTAAAACTAGGGGTTATATCTCTAGGACAAATGCAGGACTTATTAATAAAATTATAGAGCTAAACGAAGATAATACTCCTTACTCTCTTGTAAGAAAAGCTTCTGTTATTTTTAACACTTGTCTTACAGTAGCTTCGTTAAAGTACCAAGGCAGAATTTTAGATACTGCTTATTCTCATCTTCAAGAAGACGTAAATGATTGGTATGAGAATAAAGATAGCATCAAAACGTTTAACCCTAGACTGCTAGGATACCTTCGTAATAAATACGACGAAGACTTGCAACTAGTGCAAGCTATCAACCTAGTTACTAAGCACGGCAGCAGTAAGATATTTGATACTTATAGTAAAGCCAAACAATATGAATATAAAAAACACAATCTTACGCTATTGACTGCACACTCTTCTAAAGGTTTAGAGTTTGATGAAGTAACTTTTGCCCCTGACATGAATATGTCTATAGAAAAAACAATACAAAAGCTTAACTCAGACGAAGAAGATCTAACTAGTGAAGACTTAAGTATTCCAGAAATAGAAAGTTTTAACCTTTATTATGTTGCAGCAACTAGGGCTTTAATACGTCTTAACAATGCAGAATTTTTATAGGTGATATTATGGACGCAGTAGATTATATTGAAATTTCTTATGAAGCTACAAATGATGCAACAACTGCTAAGGCTTGGCTAAATAGTCTGCCTGAAGTTTTTGCAGCTGACTTTGAAGCAGCTGTTAGATATACTAAAGAAGAAATTGAAGCAGCTAAACTTATTGCAGAAGATACTAGCGTACCTAAAATAGAACGTGTAGAAGCACAATCTATAGCAAAAGCCAACGCATTAGGACATCCTTATCATTGTACTATTACTCATTGTAGTATTGCTTACAGTGAAAAAGATGCTTATGTGTTTATAATAGATAATAAAGCTATTGCAGATGAAGTGTTAGATTTTTTAGTATCTACTACTAGAACTCAAATATGGCATAACTATAGCTATGACGGCAGATTGATTAGATATTATGCAGACAATGACGCTATAAACGTAGAAGACACTCAGATATACGCAAAAACTCTAATAAACCACGTAGATACTTTTAAAGCTAAAACCAGGCTAAAAGATCTTATGGGGGATTTTTATGGAGATTGGGCTATATCTGCAGATAACTTTACTATAGAACAACAGCATGAAGAGCATGTACTAAAGTATGCTGCTATTGATGCCTGTGCTACTTTTAAACTGTGGGAATATCTAAACAATTTTGTAGAAGAAAACAACACTTAAAGTACTACCTTAGGAAATATTATGTATAGTCCTCATGATCAACTACCTGCTCCTGAACCTAAAACAGTTGAGTATGCTCTAGACCATTTCTACAAAAATACTGCTAGATACCTTGTTAAAGACACTGTACGAATCATGGACAATGGTTTAGCTATTGACTTGAACAATGTCATAGAACTCGAAGAAGTGCTCGTAGAACAGCTTACAGAGGTAGATAAAGAACTAGCGTCTAATAAATACATACAACAATACCTAAACCAAAGATATACTACTCAAATAAAAGAATACAAAAAAGATCGTAAAGCTAAAATGCGTACTCCAGAGTATTACATGACAGATTTTAAACCTTCTGACATGACTCACAGAAGCTATTTTATGGATGTATACGCAACTGCTAAAGGATGGAGCAAACCAGAAGAAAAATTACCTACAGGAGTCAGCAAATGGCCTGCAAATCTTGTAAAAAAATATGCAGCCACTAACAGACTTCTTAAGTCGTTGCTGGACAAAACTATACCACTAAACACTCCTGCAGTTATTAAAGCTATGGAAAATCTAGCTAAAGACAAAGCTGATATGTACAATCAGAAATATTTAGAACAAGTAAAATCTCCTGATGTACCTTATCCAGTCTTTAATCCTGCGTCGTCTACACAAAAACAAGAACTGTTTAAGATGCTAGGATTTGTCTCTCAAAAAATATCTAAAAAAACAGGCTTGCCTTCTTGGGATAGAGACGAAATAGAAAATATTAACGTATCCACAAGAGATCCTGATATAAAATCTTTTACTCAAAGTTTTATAGACCATTCTTTTGCAGCTATCGTAAAAAATAATTTTATCGCAGCTTTTTACAAATACACAGTTCAAGACAGATTGTATGGTCAGTACAAACTTCTAGGAGCTAAAACAGGTCGCTACACTAGTAGTAATCCTAATATGCTTAACATGCCTTCAACCAAATCTAGGTTTGCTAAGCCTGTTAAAAGATGTTTTGTAGCACCAGAAGGTAAAATCATATTAGCTGCAGACTACAGCGCACTAGAAGATAGAGTAATTGCTTCTTTGTCTAGAGATACAAACAAATGTGATATATTTCTTAAAGACTTAGACGGCCACTCCCTAAATGCACTAGGTTATTTTTCAGACAAGATTAAAAACCTTATGCCTCTTACAGGAGATACTCCTACAGATGCTATCAACTTCAAGAAACTGGTGGATAGTGGTGACACAAAAGCTGGAGATATTAGACAGGAATCTAAAGGACCTACGTTTGGCTTAGCCTACGGAGCTTACCCTCCTAAAATTGCAGCTACGCTAAAAATTTCTCTAGAAGAAGCACAAGAAATATTTGATAATTATCATAATGTGCTATATCCTGGAATAACAAAATACAGAGAAGAATATGTATTGCCTACCGCAACAGAAGAAGGGCAACTACACCTAGGTCTAGGATTTACTCTAAAAACAGACGACCCTGATAAAGACATCCGTACACTAGCTAATGCTACATGTCAGTTTTGGTCTATATTAACTGCACTAACAATAAACAAAATGCATGTGCTTATAGACGAAATAGGGTACCAAGAAGACGTAAAAGTAATATCAACTATATATGACTCAATTTATCTTGAGGTCACAAACGACCCTAAAATAATTAAATGGGTTAATGATAACCTTATACGCACTATGCTTGTAGATTTTATGGAAGACCAAACTATTGTTAATGAAGCAGAAAGCGATATTGGGTTTAATTGGGCAGACATGCTAACAATACCTAACAACGCTTCTGAAGAAATTATTAAGGAAACAGTAGCTAAACTGCAAGAAAGTATGTAACTATCACATAGAGCAGGGGCCATTCCTTACCTTTTAGCCTTTCCGGTGGGGTGTGCTCGCTAATCACCGGGTCTAATTTAGGAGCTATATTATTACTATAGAACTGCCAATTTACTGGACACAAGAGTTCAAAACTAAAAACAACAAAACTGTTTTAGTAGGGATGAACTGGTACCGTAATGCGTTTTACCACGCACAAAACAAAATGAAAAAAGACTTTCATGAGCTAGTTTGTAAACAGCTAGGAGATGAAAGTATTAGTGATCAATTTACCTTAGATATAGGTATATATTACAAAAATGTTTCTTGTGATGGTGCTAATATAGCAGCGTTAATAGAAAAATTTACCTTAGATGCTTTGCAAGAGAACAAAACTGTGGTGAATGACAACGTCAAGTACCATGTAGGTAGTTCGTGGAAAGTACTAGGACAAGACAAGGAAAACCCGAGATGTATAATCTCCATAATAAAAAAATGACAGAGGATACTTTAAGTGCTTGATTTTGCAAAAGAATTACTTAAAAAACATTATTGTAGGCCAAATGAATCTATTCATGAAGCCTTTAAAAGAGCTAGTGACTGCTATGCTACTGACGAAGCCCAAAGCCAACGAATACAAGACTACCTTAAAAAAGAGTGGTTTATGTTTAGTTCGCCTATTCTAAGTAATGCACCAGCAGCAGGAGAAAAGACTAAGGGCTTGCCTATTAGCTGTTTCCTGACTTACGTACCAGACTCAATCGAAGGTCTATGCAAACACACAACAGAAGAACGTTGGTTATCTGTTAAAGGTGGTGGTGTAGGCGGACATTGGTCAGACGTAAGATCTATCTCTGATAAAACCCCCGGAGTTAATGGCTTTTTGCATACTGTAGATGCAGATATGGTAGCTTACCGTCAAGGTAAAACTCGTCGAGGCAGTTATGCTGCTTATTTGGATGTTAGCCATCCAGAAATCGTAGAGTTCATTAAAATGCGTACTCCTACTGGAGACCTTAACCGTAAGAATCTTAACCTTCATCACGGTGTAAACATCAATGATGCTTTTTTAGAAGCAGTAAATGATGATTTAGAATGGTCTTTACTGGATACACATAACGGGGAAGTAGTAGAAACTGTACGTGCTCGTCATATTTGGGAAGAGATTTTAACAACTCGATTCCGTACTGGCGAACCTTACATTAACTACTTAGACGAAGCAAATCGTCAGATGCACCCAGCGTTGCGCGAGCTAGGGCTTAAAATACATGGTAGCAACTTATGTAATGAGATCCACTTACCAACCAATGAAAACCGTTCAGCAGTATGCTGTTTATCTTCTGTAAACTTAGCTAAGTTTGATGAGTGGAAAGAAGATACAAACTTTATTGGTGATCTTATCGAACTCTTAGACAATGTTTTACAGTTCTTTATAGATAATGCACCAGATGAACTAGAGAAAACACGTTACTCGGCTATTCGTGAGCGTTCACTAGGTCTAGGTGCAATGGGATTCCATGACTATTTAATGCAACATTCTATTCCTTTTGAAAGCAGCTTAGCAATATCTGTAAACAAAAGAATGTTTAACCTAATTAAGTCACAAGCAGTAGAAAAAACAAAAGAACTAGCTACTACCCGTGGAGAAGCTCCAGACGCAGAAGGCTATGGCGTACGTAACACTCACTTATTGGCTATTGCCCCCAACGCAAACAGCTCAATTATACTAGGTGTTAGTCCGTCTATTGAGCCAAGAGCATCTAACTGCTATACACACAAAACACGAGTAGGTAGTTTCTTAGTCAAAAACCCTGCGTTAATTGCTGTATTAGATTCTTATGGACAGAATACAGAAAAAACGTGGAAATCTATTATGCAAAACGATGGCTCTGTGCAGCACCTAGATTTCTTATCAGCAGAAGAAAAAGATGTATTTAAAACTGCATTTGAGATTGACCAAAACTGGGTAGTAGAGATGGCTCGCAGCCGTCAAGAATACCTATGCCAAGGACAATCTGTTAACTTATTCTTCCCAGCCGGTGTAGATAAAGGGTATGTAAACGCTGTTCACAGACGTGCATTTAAACCTGCTGATGACGTAGGCAAGCCGCTTAAAGGCGTCTATTACTTACGTACAGAAGCTAGTAAGAAGACTGAACAGATTAACGTTAAGGTTGAGCGTAATGCTCTTAAAGATGGCGTACAAGGCTCTTTAGAGACTTGCATTGCATGTGAGGGATAAGATTATGTTACAAGAACTAAGTAAAACTTACAAACCATTACGTTACCCACAGGCTGAAGAATATCGTCTTCAGTCTGAGGACATCCATTGGGTTGTAAAAGAAGTCGAAATGAGTAAAGATCTAGAAGATTTTAAATCTGCTTCTCTAGAAGAAAAAGAATTTATTAAAAATATCTTATCTATTTTTACCCAGTCAGACTTCAATGTTGCTGCAAACTACTTGCCTTTGATTAACAAAATCAAAAACAACGAAGTGCGTGGCATGTTGACTAGTTTTATGGCGCGTGAGTTTATCCACCAAGAAGGCTATGCCCACCTTAACGAGTCTCTAGGTTTTCCAGATAGTTACTATACAGACTTTCTAAAGCACCAAGAAACACTAGAAAAAGATTCATACATGGCAACTACTACCTTTGAAAGCTTTGGCTTAAAACTAGCTAAAGGTATTTTACTAGAAGGTATTAGCTTGTTTGGGTCTTTTGTGTTACTTAAAAACTTTGAAAGAGTAGGTAAGTACCTTGGAACTTGTACAATTAACGAATGGTCTTTACGTGATGAATCTCTTCACGTTGAAGGCAATGCATGGTTGTTCCGTACATGGTGCCAAGAAAACCCTAAAGAAGTTAACGATTCTTTCAAGAAACATATCTATACGATGTGTCGTGAGATTGTAGAACTTGAAAAACAATTTGTAGACTTTGCGTATGGTGACTATCAGCCTCCTAAGCTAGACAAAGAAGATGTAAAAAGCTATATTGAATTTATTGCAGATAGGCGCTTATTACAACTAGGGCTTAAACCGAACTTCGATCGTTCTACTAATCCACTACCTTGGATGGATGAGCTGAACAATGGTAGTTCTCATGCCAACTTCTTTGAAAAACGTGTAACTGATTATGCAGTTGCAGGTATGGAAGGCGAGTTTACTTACTAAGTAAACACAGCAGATAAAGAAGGGGGCATTAGCCTCCTTTTTTACCTCTATAAGGTGATACTATTATGACAAGTAAATTTCACACAAAAGCAAATCTAACCCAAGCGTTAAATAGTATAATCCAACAGCATTACAGTAGCATGGCACAAGAAGAACAAAGAATTCCAGCCGCAATGCCTGGATTTGTATCAGAAGCGCTGCATCAAATCTGCTATGCTGTAGCAGGAATAACAAACGACGATCTATATGAACCCAAAAACTGGGAAGATATAAAATACTATTGCAATGAAATACTTGCAGTAGTACATGAAGCACAACAAAAAACACAATAATAAAGGAAACATTATGACTGACTTAGCAATCTTTGAAATACCAGAAAAACCATCACGTATTTGGGACTTAACTGTTCCAGTAGTAACAGCTAAAAACAAAATAGAAGCATACTTATCTAGTGCTATTGACGATCCTAACGAGTACAACGAGCTCTGTTATCTAATTCGTATGGCTTCTCCAGAAACTACAGTAACTTTGCACTTAAATACCCCAGGCGGCATTATCGACTCAGCATTTATGCTAGCAGACGCAATTTCTTCTTGCCAAGGCAAAGTAGTAGCAAGACTTTCTGGTACTGTAGCATCTGCAGGTACTATTATCGCAATGGCTTGTGATGATGTTGAAACTAGTAACCACTTATCTTTCATGATCCACAACTATTCAGGTGGTATGGCAGGTAAAGGTCACGAAATGAAAGCCAGACAAAAATTTACCGATGATCATCTTAATGAAGCTTTTAAAGACTTTTATGCAGGATTCTTAGAAGAAGAAGAAATGGATAAAGTAATTGAAGGCACAGATCTTTGGATGGGCACAGCTGAAGTAAAAGAACGCTGGGCAAAACGTAAAGCATTCTTGCAAGGAGAATAATATGGATACTAACGATCCAGCTAGAATACTAGAAAATCTGTTTGGCCCTATTACAGATATGACAAAAACAGAAGATGTAAAACTAGTTCCTAGCAAAGGTGATCCTCAATATTTTAATATTAGAGATCTAGTGTTAAGACATATTAACGGTTTGTTACAGCAGCCGACACTAACTTTAGGCCAAATAGAGCTTCTAAAAGCTCTTTTAGGCACGTTTAGAACTTAGAGGTAACCAATGGATCCCATAAAAGGTATTGTCCAGTTTAACCTGGATAGAGGCCTTACTGACTTTTCTCCTACACCTGAGTATAAAATGCTGCATGAGGAGCTCCAAGAGTTCCTTGTCGCAGCTGCTCAAAATAATACTTATGAAATGGTAGATGCTTTGTGCGACATAACAGTTGTAGCGGTTGGTAGTCTTAGTAAACTAGGGTATGACCCTAATAAAGCCTTGCAGGAAACTGTAAAAGAAATAACAAGCCGTAAAGGTGCTTTTAATAAAAGCACAGGTAAATGGGAAAAAGACCGTAATCAAGATCCTACTACCCTTTACAAAGCTGACTACGAAAAAGCTAAGGAGTAATTATGGAATTTCTAGTACTAGGTATAGTAGTAGCTATAAACTTTATCATTATTAAAATGAAACTTACACGTAAAAGATGGGAAGACGCTATTTTTGACGTGATAATGTTACTAGTAATTATGGCACTGTTTAGTGGTTCTTACGCAGGATTGATTGTAGGTTCTGTTGCCTCTTTATTTATTAGCTTATACTTTTTTGCAAGCCCTCCCGAGTTCTTTAGCGGGGATAATGGGTTTCTAAAAGAATTTGCTAAAAGAGCAGAGAGGCCTAAACGATGATAACTAATCTACTACAATCAATCGGTATTGTTTTT